>Ga0310037_10000507_pt1 | contig 25079 bp, 24 predicted proteins | sample Sb_taG_11_FD_200239 | JGI IMG/M metagenome (GOLD analysis project Ga0310037, IMG submission 200239) | Peat soil microbial communities from Weissenstadt, Germany - Sb_50d_3_AS metaG (v2) (version 2) | ecosystem: Environmental > Terrestrial > Soil > Wetlands > Peat | place: Germany: Weissenstadt... | reverse complement strand
TCGCCGCCCAATCCGGAGGCACCTGGAGCCGCTACGCCCCCGGAGACCACTCCCGGTCATCATCAGACCAAGCCCAGCAGCGAATCCGCGACAGTTGAATAGGCGAGCTCACCAGTATCAAGCCCCGACGCTACCAGCGGTAATGGCCCATTATCTCTGATAACACGCCAGCCGTCTGTGACCTTCGGCGGTAACTGGCAGGGAATCTTCGGCGTTATCTGGCCGGTCCGCCGCTGTCGATGTCTGAAGTCGTGTACACCGATGACCGAAGTTGGCTGCACTGGCCATCAGCACGACTGGCCGGAACGGCTAGGTGGCGTGTCAGCGCTGCATCCGGCCCGGTCAAGCACGTCCTGGCGTACGCCTCAGTTTCCGGGAAGTTCGCTAGGAATCAAGAATCCATGCAGGGCCTGGTTTTGCTGGCTCACAGCTTCGCTTGTTCTTTGCAGCGCTTCACCACGGCTGGCGGCAGCCAGCGCGAGGAGTGGCCGCTGCGCCTGCGGGACGGTGCCAGGCAAAGCCGGATTTCATGGCTTCGGGCCGGCGGTGCGGCGTGTCAGCGCTGTTGCCCGGCATCCAGCAGCGCGAGGGCGTTCTGGATGCCCTGCTCGAGGACCTCATCGGCGAGCTGCCGGTCGGCCAGGGCGCGGGAGAGCTGCAGTGTCCCGGCCATCAGGGCGAAGACGCTGAGCGTCCTGGCGCGTGCCGAGGGCGGATCGTGCGGCGCCAGGCGGGCGGCGACGTCGTCGATGACGGCCAGCACGCCGTCGGTGTACGCCTGCCTGGTGGCGTCGGTGCAGCGGCCGATCTCGTCGAGCAGGGCGGCGGACGGGCAGCCATCGCCGGGGTTGTCGCGGTGCCCGGCCGAGAGGTATTCACGCACATACTGCTCGACTCCGGCGCGGCCGGGCGCCACCGCGCTGAGGCTTTCGCGCTGTCCGCGGAGCTGGTCGGCGACCGCGGTGGCGACCAGGTCTTCCTTGGATGGGAAGTGGGCGTAGAAGGCGCCGTTGGTCAGCCCGGCGTCGGCCATGAGCGTGGCGACCCCGGAGCCGTCGATGCCGTCGCGCTTGAGCCGGCGGCCGGCCGTCTCGATGATCCGCTGCCTGGTCGCCTGCTTGTGCTCTGTCCCGTACCGCGCCATACGCTCCTCCGCCCGCCGCAAGGACCACTTGCCGTCCGCCGGTGCTCGCCGGCAATGATAGTACGGGCGTAATCTATTATGCCCGTCAGGTCTCCCGGACGGCAGCCCGGCGGCGGTGCGGTGCCGTCTGGCGCGTCCCGCCTCCGCCATGAGCGCGGCGATCCCCCGGCCGTGGATGCCGTCTCGCTTGACCCGGCGTCCGGCCGTCTCGATGATCCGCGCCTCGCCGCCCGCTTGCGCCTCTTCCGCCTCCGTACCGCAACCGGATGGTCCTCTCCTCGAGGAGGATGCTTGCCATCCGCCGCTTCCCAGCATATGGTATTACGAACGTAAGTCAATCGAACGTAATCCAATGAGGTCGGGAGTTCATGATGACGACGAATCGGCCGGTGGCGCTCGTGACGGGCGCGTCCTCCGGCATCGGCAAGGCGGCAGCGATCGCGTTCGCCGGCGCGGGTTTCGAGGTGATCGGAACCGGCCGCAACACCGCGCGAGTCACCGCGCCCGCCGGGGTGACCTACCTCGACCTCGACGTGACCAGCGACGAATCGGTCGCCTTCGTCGTCAAGCAGGTGATCGACCGGTTCGGGCGCATCGACGTCCTGGTCAACAACGCCGGCGTCGGCGCCAACGGCGCCGCCGAGGAGTTCTCCGTCGCCCGGACGCAGGACGTCTTCGACATCAACGTCTACGGCGTCATGCGGATGACCAGGGCGGTCCTGCCGCAGATGCGCGCTCAACGGCGCGGACGCGTCATCAACGTCTCCTCCCTCAGCGGGTTCGTCCCCAGCCCGTTCATGGCCATCTACACCTCGACCAAGCACGCGGTCGAGGGCTACTCCGGGTCGCTGGACCACGAGGTCCGCGAGCACGGCGTCCGGATCCTGCTCGTCGAGCCCGGCCCGGTCAACACCCCGTTCGGGGACCACAGCGTGCAGGGCGACACCCCCATGCCGCTCTACGCGTCGGGACGGCGCACCTTTGACGAGGTGCTGGCGAAAAACACCAGCGGTGGCGACGATCCCGCCGTCGTGGCCAAGGTGATCGTTGCGGCGGCCACCGACCGGAACCCGAAACTGCGGCGCACCGCCGGCTCGACGGCCGCAAGCATCAGCGTGCTCCACCGCGTCCTTCCGGCCCGGATCTTCGACCGCATCGTCCGCAGATTCAACCGGATGCCGAACTGACGCTCCCCAACAGCAGCTGAGCAATGAGAGAAGGAACGCGATCATGAATAAGTCACCAGAGGCGCACAACGGCTCGATGACGTCGTGGACCGACGTCCCCACGCGCAGACTCTCCGCGGGCGGAGTGGAGTTCGCCTACCGTCAGCTCGGCCCGGACACGGGGGTGCCGGTGGTCTTCCTCACCCACCTGGCCGCGGTCCTGGACAACTGGGACCCCCGGGTCGTGGACGGCATCGCCGCCCAGCACCCGGTCATCACCTTCGACAACCGGGGCGTCGGCGCCTCCACCGGCTCGACGCCGGCGACCATCCAGGAGATGGCCAGGGATGCCGTCACCTTCATCCGCGCCCTCGGCTTCGATCAGGTCGACCTGTTCGGGTTCTCCATGGGCGGCATGATCGCCCAGGTGATCGCGCAGCAGGAGCCGCAGCTCGTGCGCAAGATGATCCTCGCCGGAACCGGCCCCGCGGGGGGCCAGGGCATCGACAAGGTGACCCGCATCTCCTACCTGGACACCGCGCGGGGACTGCTCACCGGCCAGGACCCCAAGCAGTTCCTCTTCTTCACCCGGACTGCGAACGGGCGCCGGGCCGGGAAGGAGTTCCTGGCACGGTTGCAGGAACGCACCAGCGACCGCGACAAGGCCATCTCCGTAGGCTCATTCCGCGCCCAGCTCAAGGCCATCCACCGGTGGGGCCGACAGAAGCCCGCCGACCTCGCGGGCATCCACCAGCCGGTGCTCGTCATGAACGGCGAGAGCGACAAGATGGTGCCCTCCAACAACACCGTCGACCTCGGCCGGCGACTCCCCGACAGCCAGCTCGTCCTCTATCCCGACGCCGGGCACGGCGGCGTGTTCCAGTTCCACGATGACTTCGTCCAGCGGGCTCTCGAGTTTCTCTGACAGCTCCCGCGCCGCCGCACACCCCTCGGACGGATGCGCGCCCACCACAGCGTGGCGGATCCGCTTCGCGCGTATGACAGGAGGAGGCGCCGGCGCACCCGGCGGCTCCTCCGCCGATGAACCCGAAGCAGATGACCGGAATGTAACTCATGGTGCAGCCGAAATGACGCAATACTGACGGCGCGTCGTCTGCGCGCCGGGGCATGCTGGCGGGCCTCTCACCTCCCCGGGCGGCAGGGCAGGATTGTTACGTGATAACTGCCGTCTGGGGTATTCACGTAACCGGAGCTGCGCAGGTCAGCGCCCTGCCGCGAGAGTTGGTGCGGCGGGGCCGAATCCCAGCCTGACCTGCGGGTTCTGTAGTGTCGGCCGCAGATCTACTCCGGTTAACTGAATATCCCAGACTGCCGTTATCCGGCAACATCGCCCGCCATGGCGGGATGTCACCTGCGTGAACGCCGCCGCGTCGGCGTGGCCCGGTTCCCGGTTATCTGGCCACTGCGGGCAGGCGGGCGGATAGCCGGTGCCATATCGGGCTCCACGGCACCAGCCTGACCTCGCCAGCCGCTAATCGTGGGTTTTCGTTCCGATGCAGGTCCACCCCGAGGCACCTGCAGAAGCCAGTTCGCTTACGCCGCGAACCCGGTGGCTGTTGCTTACTTCCTGGCCGCTGCTTACTTCCTGGCCGCGATGGCCTGGTCCACTGTCTGGTAGATGCCGAAGACCTGCGTCAGCCCGGTGATCCGGAAGATGTTCAGGATCCGCTCCTGGGTGCAGACCAGATCCAGCCAGCCGTCGTGCGGCCGCACCCGCTTCAGGCCGCCGACCAGCACCCCCAGGCCGGTGGAGTCGAGGAACCCGACCTTGTCCAGGTCGACGATGAGCCGGTAGTGGTTCGTGCTGACCAGATCGATGAGCAGCTCGCGGAGCCGCGGCGCCGAATAGATATCGATCTCGCCCTCGACGTCGACGACCTCGATGCCGTCCTTGCTGTAGTGACCCAGCTTCAGATCCACACGTCCTCCAGCCGCCCTGCGCGGCCTCAGCCGCGGCGGCCGTCCCGGGCGGACGGGCCGGGCGTAGGCACCGCCGGGGCGTGATCCCGCCACATTCAACCACGCTCCGTTATCACCTTTGTACCAATGCGCGAAACCATGCCGCCGGGTATCCACCGGCGGGTGACACACGGAAAATCTGCACCGGCGATCACGCCGGCTCCCCCCGGCCGATCCCGGACCCGGCCGGGGCGCCGCGGCCGCCGCCGTGCTCATCGCGCGTGATGACCGCCGGCACCTGGCCCGGCGCCGCCGCCGCCAGGCTCAGCCCTGCATCGCCTCCCCTGGCCAGCAGCCGCACGGGCGCGGTAGCTGGCCGGGAGACTCACGGCATGTCCCCGCGACCGACAGGACCAGGCCATGGGCCGGACCGTGCCGAACTCGGCCGGGCAGCCGCCGGACACGACCCGGACGGCCGCCGGGCCAGCGGTCAGGGCGGCCGCCGCCCCGGCGGTAGCCCATGCCGGCGGCGGCCTCCCGCACGCTGGCCGCACCGCTGCGGCCGCTGACCCGCGCGGCCCGTGCCGTCGCCGGCCTGGCCGGCCCGCCGGGGCCGGTGGCTACCGCCATGCCCGCGGCCACCAGGACCTGCCCCCCTCCCCCAGGCCTCCGGCCGCCGAGCTGCCCGGCCCGCACCTGCCCCAGCCAGGTTTCTTACCGGCACCGCGGAAGCCGGGGTGTACGGGCCGCCGGGGCGGGTAGGCCCGAAGTACCTGCCCGGCCGGGCCCCGGCTGGCTGCCCCCGGGCCGGCCGTGCGGCCCCCGGGCGGGACCGCTCAGGGCCTTCCGGGACAACCGCCGCCAACGCCCAAGCCGCCATCAACAGGCTCCCGCGGACCGCTGACCAGAGCCCCAGCCTGCCTATTGCCGGTTTCCGGCGTACTCCGCCGGACCCGTACCGTGCGAGCAGCGCCTTCTGGAACGCCACTCACGGGACTACGACATTTACGTCCACTCCAACCAAGCGGATGTTGAGGCAACGGCGACAGCGAGCAACGGCGCTTCTGACTACTGGTGGACCAATCCGAGCGGGTACGCGGATGTCTACCTGTACGGGGCGGGCAGCGGCGACAGCGTCAAAGTTACCGTGGGAGCGGCAACGTGCTACACAAACACGTGAAGTGCCGGAACCACGCTCGTGCAGGTACCCCCGATGGGCAGGCTCATCGGTCACGTCCGGCTACACGGCGGCGGCGCTGCTGCGCCTGTTGCCGTCGCCTGCCTCGGGTGTGATCAGCTCGCGGGCGAGTCCGGGTTGATGGTCGCGGCGGCCCGTTTGCGCGAGGGCCTCGGGCAAGCTGGTGAAGTTGGGGATCATGCGGTCGATGCCGGTGATCGCGAAAACCCGCAGGACGGCGGTGCCGGGAATGACCAGCAGCACCTCACCGCCTTCGGCTTCGGCTCGCTTGTGCGCGGCGAGCAGGGCGTGCAGCCCGGACGAATCGCAGAAACGGGTCTGGGTCATGTCGACCACGAGCGTGCCGTACCCGTTCGCGGCTGCGTTGAGCAGAGCCGACCGCAGCAGCTCAGCGTTCGTGACGTCGATCTCCTCGGGCGCGGCCACCACCGGCACGCCCCCGGCCACCTCCACCGGAAACCCGTCGCCAGGCATCTGCGCACCTCCTGTGGCTGCTGGCACCGCTGCGTCTGCCGCGAGTGGCTGGCCCAGGGACGGCCCGCATCTCCGGGCCGGGAAGGACATCCCCGCCAAGGGTGCTGGTCATCGCCGCCCCTCTCCTGCCGCAGGCGCGACCCGATCAGGGCACTACCAGGATCAGACCTCCCGCGGCTTGTGTCAATATAAAACGCGAGAAAAATTTCGCGTGTCTTATCTCGCGTCAACCCTCTCGCGAGATGTACACTCAGAGCGTATGAGCGACCCGGACCAGAACGGCGGTACCTGGACGCTGCTGACCGGCCACGGGCACGTCCTGGTGGAGATCGCCCGCAACCCCGAAGCCCGCATCCGGGACATCAGCCCGGTCGTCGGCCTGACCGACCGCTCCGTCCAGGCCATCGTGGCCGACCTGGAGGCCCAGGGGTACCTCACCCGCACCCGGACCGGGCGGCGCGTCGTGTACACCGTGAACCGGGACAGCCTGTTCCGGCACACCGCCCAGGACGGACACCGGGTCGGCCCGCTCCTCGACCTGCTCGCCGCCGCCGGGACCGAGATCACACCCGGACCGGAAGACGACTAAGACCAGGTACCGGCAGCGGTCATGCCGGTGGAAGCGCGCGGCTCATACCTGACGCACCCACCGTGTCCCGGGACGGCCGGACCGCGCGCGTGCGGCCATCTGCGCCTGGTGCTGGGCCTGCGCGAGGCCCGGTGACCTGAAGAACGCGGTGGAGGCCGGGAGCCACAGCAGCCCTGCCGTGGCCAGGCCGATCAGCCAGTTCAGCACGGAAAGGATCAGGCTGGGCACGTCATGCCGGCCACGGGCGATGGCACGCTTGCGGGCACAGCCCCCACAGGCAGTCCAGCATGCCGAGCACCCGGTGCCCGGCATAGCGGTGCGAGCCACCACCCCGTCGAACAGCCGGTAGTCCCAGTCGTAATTGCGGATCAGCGCCGGGCCGCCGTCCATGACCGCGGCCTGCGAGCACCCGGTCAGGAAGTGAGGTGGGTTCCACAGCGCTAGGGCCGGGCCCGCGTCGCCGTCGGCCCCGGGGCCGTCGATCATGGCGGTCAGCCGCTGCCAGGCGGGCACGAGCTCGGGCATGTGCCGTTCCAGCCGGGCCCTGGCCTGCCCGAGCGCGGGACGGTTGCCCGCGCCGCCCCGCCACCATTGCCGGAACCCCGGCTGTCGGCCATCGGAGCCGCCACGGGCCAGCATGAGGAGCCTCGCGGCCAGACACAGCCCTGTACCCGATCAGGATGATGCCGGTCGCGCGATCAGAAGCAGGCTGCCGAAGATCTGGCGAGCCCTGGTGTCGCTCCGTTGACGGCCTTCGGGATACACGGTTTCCCCTCTTCCCATCAGCTCAACGCCGACCCAGCCAAAGTTCCCTTTGTCCAGGCGGGTGAATCCGTCTGCGCCGCGGCCTGCTCTAGCCGCCCCGGATCCGGATGTCGTTGTGGTCAGCTCCGGCCGTCAGGCCCGGTCGTTCCTGCCTGCGCTGCCGCCGCCATACCCACCGACGCCGGGAGCGCAGGTAAGCATGACTGTCAGAGAGATCGCGCGGTTCGCGCATGCGCCTGTGAGTGAGGAAGTATGGGATGCCCACTGCCAGTATCACGATCGCCAGCCCGATCGCAAGCGCGCCCCACGCCAAGCCGCTGCCCATCATCTGCCTCCCTTGGTATATGGTCGCCGTTCAGGACGCATCTGCTTCCCAGCCCAGCGGGAGATTAACCTCTCGGCCACAAATCACACCGACCAGCTGCCAGCCCTCCATCGCCGGAATCGCGGGGGCCACCGGAAAGCTCGCCAGCTGATCGACGCGATGAGCGGGCCGTGGAAACCCGCCGACTACCGCGACACCTACACCGACCGGGTCAACGAGCTGATCGAGGCCAAGAAGAACAAGGAGGAGTTCCAGCCGGCCGAGGAGGCGCCGGCCGCGCCGAACGTCGTCGACCTGGCCGAGGCGTTGCAGTCGAGCGTCGAGGCGGCCCGGAAGGGATCGGGCCGGAAGGCCCCTAAACCGGACCGGAAGAAAACCGGGACCAAGAAGACTCCGAGAAGAGGATCCGGCCGGAAGTCGGCGGCCTGAGGAGAGGTCACGCAGCTGGCCGGCGGTCCGCTCACCCGGCTCATCCTCGCCGAATGCATGCAGCGTCAGCGGGATGACCTCATGTGCCTGCGGCGCCCGCTCCCACCGGGTGCCCGCCCAGGGGCCCGCAGTCCAGTCGATCGCGGCCCAGTCAGTCGAGGCTAGGCGTTGCAGCCAGGAGCGCCAGTCCGCCCAGCCGGCATCCTCCACCCACCGCTGCCAGCCAGGCCAGCTGGCGGGATCGTCTGGCGGGCGCTCCGCGGCTCGATGATTTGCCTGCATGGCGTCAGCCGCTACCCGCCGTCCCGGAATTGCAACCTCCTGGACGCCGGTATTGCCGGTCGTAACGGCTCTGGCTAGGGCTGCAGGACGACCTTGATGCAGCCGTCGGCCTTGGTCCGGAAGATCTCGTATCCGTGCGGAGCCTTGTCGAGCGGCAGGTGGTGAGTGGCGAAGCCGACCGTGCCGAGCGGGTCGCTGCCGTCGGCGACCATCGGAATGAGGTCATCGATCCAGCGCTTGACGTGGGCCTGGCCCATCCGCAGCTGTACTCCGCGGTCGAACATCTCCATCATCGGCATGGGGTCGATCTCGCCGCCGTAGACGCCGCTGACCGAGACGGTGCCGCCGCGGCATACCGCCTTGACCGCCACGTGCAGCGCGTCGAGCCGGTCGACCGCGGCCACGTCGGTGACCTTCTGCGCCGCGCGGTCCGGCAGCAGGCCGGTCACCCGCTGCGCGACCTCGGTCACCTTGCTGGCCGCGGCCTCGTCGTGTCCGTGCGCCTCCATGCCGACCGCGTCGATGACCGCGTCCGGTCCCCGGCCGCCGGTCATCTCGATCAGCAGGCTCGCGGTGTCCGCCGTCTGCTCCAGGTCGACGGTTTCGATGCCGAACCGGGCCGCGGCAGCCCGGCGCTCGGGCACCGGGTCCACGCCGATCACCCGCTCGACGCCGAGGTACCGGGCGATCCGCGCGGAGAACTGCCCGATGGGCCCGAGGCCGAGCACGGCCAGCGTGCCGTCCCTGGGCGTGTCGGCGTAGACAACCGCCTGGTAGGCGGTGGGCAGCACGTCGGACAGGAACAGGTACTGCTCGTCCGGGCCGTCGGCCGGGACCTTGACCGGGCCGAACTGCGCCTGCGGGACCCGCAGGAACTGCGCCTGCCCGCCGGGGACCGAACCGTACAGCGAGGTGTAGCCGAACAGCGCCGCCCCCTTGCCCTGCTCACGGACCTGGGTGGTCTCGCACTGCGCGTACAGCCCGCGCCTGCACATCCAGCAGTGCCCGCAGGAGATGTTGAACGGGATGACCACCCGGTCACCGGGCACCAGGTTCGTGATGTCCCGGCCTACCTCGGCCACGACGCCCATAGCCTCGTGGCCGAGGATGTCACCCGGGGCCAGGTAGGGCCCGAGCACGCCGTACAGGTGCAGGTCAGAGCCGCAGATCGCGGTGGAGGTGACCTCGATGATCGCGTCGTTCGGCTCCTGAATGCGCGGATCGGGCACCTCGGTGACCCGCACGTCGAGGTTGCCCTGCCATGTCAGTGCCTTCATGAGTCGCTCCCGTCTGAATGCAATCGGCGCCTCCTGCCCGCGCGGACGGCGAATCAACCTCAATGGGGCCGGAAGTTCCGGTTTCCCGGCTCCACCCGCGGGAAGCGGGCACGCCCATGAAACGGATCCCCGACGATATCCGCGGCGAGGTGACGCTGATCACCGGCGCATCCCGTGGCCTCGGCCTGCTGCTGGCCCGTGAGCTTGCCCGCCACTCCTGCCCCCTGGTCATCTGCGCCCGCCACCAAGCGGAACTGAAACGCGCGGCCGGGCAACTGCGCGCGGCTGGCGCCGAGGTCACCGCCGTGGCCTGCGACATGACCGACGAAGCGTCGGCGCAGTTGCTGGTCGACACCGCGCTCGAGCGCTACGGCCGGCTCGACATCCTGGTCAACAATGCCGGGATCATCCAGGTCGGCCCGGTGCAGGCGGCCGAGCTGACGCACTATGAAACCGCGCTGAACACTATGGCGCTCGCGCCCGTCCGCCTGGCGCTCACCGCGCTGCCCGTGATGCGGAATCAGGGTCACGGCAGGATCGTCACGATCGCCTCGATCGGCGGCAAGCTGAGCGTCCCGCACCTGCTGCCGTACAGTACGGCCAAGTTCGCCGCCGTCGGGTTCTCCGAAGGGCTCCGCGCCGAGCTCGGCCCCGGACCGGTGACGGTCACCACCGTCGTACCCGGGCTGATGCGCACCGGATCCCATGTCCAGGCCCGCTTCACCGGGCAGGCCAGCCAGGAGTTCACCTGGTTCGCGCTCGGCGCCAGCCTGCCGCTGATCTCGATGGACGCGGAGCGAGCCGCCCGCCAGATCGTCGAGGCGGTCCGCCGGCGTCGGCCGGAAATCATCCTGACCCCGGCCGGCCAGCTCGTCTCACGGCTGGCCGGCCTCGCGCCCGGGCTGACATCCCAGATCCTCCACCTGACGCAGCGGCTGACCCTGCCGGCACCGAGCAGTCGCGGGGATGACCAGGGCACCCCGGGACATGAACTGAACCCAGCGCTGCCCCAGCAGGCCTTCGATCGCCTCACCACCCTGGGCCGGGCGGCCGCCAGCCGCTTCAACGAACGCCAAGAGCGGTGACCGGCCAGCCGTTACCGGTTTCGCCGCCGCCCTGGCGGGCAGGGCGCCTGCGGCACGAGCTGCGCCACACTATGATGCCCGAGACCGTCAAGACCGCCACCCAGGCCCGGCAGACCGAGCCGGGTAGCGGCGATCAGGACCGGACAGATCGTAAAACCACGGTCCGTTCAGGATTATCTAAAGACCTTTATCCGAACGGACCGTGGCTTCTGGAACCGGCCGACCGGGCACGCCTGCCGTGGGCCGACCTGACGGCGGTTAGGCGCTGCGGGCCTGCGCCGGGTGCTTGCCCTCGGCGAACTCTTCGACGATCTTGGCGCAGAACGCGGGCAGGTCATCAGGCCCGCGGCTGGTCACCAGGCCCTGGTCGGTGACGACCTCCTGGTCGACCCAGGTGCCGCCGGCGTTGCGGATGTCGGTGGCCAGGGTCGGCCACGACGTCAGGGTGCGGCCGCGGACCACGTCGGCCTCGACCAGCGTCCACGGGCCGTGACAGATCACCCCGGCCGGCTTGCCGGCCTCCAAGAAGCCCCGGACCAGGCGGACCGCGTCGGCGTCACCGCGGAGCTTGTCCGCGCCGACCGTGCCGCCAGGCACGAGCAGGGCGTCGTAGTCGTCGGCGGAGACCTGGCCGAAGGCCTTGTCGACGGTGAAGGTCTCGCCCGGCTCGAGATCATGGTTGCAGGTGCGGGCCTGGCCGGGCTCGGCGCCGATCACATCGACATCAGCGCCGGCCTCCTGGACCGCCTTCTTCGGCTCGGTGAACTCGACCTGCTCGCTACCCGCCGGGGCGAGCAGGATGGCGACCTTGCGGCCGCGCAGTGGCTGGGTGGCCATGGCATCTCCTTTCTGTCGCCGCGCCCGGCTACCCAGCCAGCCAACGCCAAACCTGCGCAACCGGAGGTAGCCGAGTGCGCCTGGAAATCGAGATTTGCGGCGCCAGATAGCTTGTTCACCCGGCCAGCTGCCCGTCATCTCAGCGGCGGTGTGACAGGAACGCGGCCAGCCCTCGTCCTTGATGGCTCGCGATGAACACCTCGGGCGCCGCGACCAGGATCTCGTCGGCGTGGGCCAGGCACACCCAGGCCTTGTCCCCCAGCGAATCGGCCAGCTTCACCACGGCCTGGCTGGGACAGGGCCCTCCGTCTAGGTCACGCACCCGGCACGGGCGATTGGTCTCGCCGCGCGCGCAGCCAGCGCGGCGGCCTCCCTCAGCAGGGAGAACCGGATGGAAGATTCGTCCTCCGCCAGCACAGGCTGGGCCGCGGAGGGTTCGCGCGTGCCGAGCAGGATAGTGTTCCCGTCCGGGTCGAGAACCTTCACCTCACCGCCGAGGGCGTGCGGGGGGTGCCCGGTTCGGGTGATCCGCACGCCGGCCGCCGCGAGCGCGCCGACGACAGCCTCGACATCGTCATAGAAGAAGTAGAACAGCAGCGGCAACGGGGGGATCTCCAGCGGCGGACGGGTCGAGGTCAGCAGGACGAACAGCGTGTGGTGCTGAAGGGCCGACCACGCAGACGTCGCGGCCCGCCCTGCCCTCAGCTCACGGAAGCCGAGCAGCTCGTAAAACGCGCGGGAAGTGTCGATGTCCTTGACATACGTGGCTGCGTACATCGATCGCGCCGTTGGCGGCATGAGCACAAGGTACGCCCGCTGCTCCAGCGGCGCCATGCGGCAGGCAGGACCTTCCCGGCGGTCGCAGCGAAAGGTATCAGGAGCCCCGCGGCCATTCACCTCCGCCATGTCGACCTGGCGCTCGACCCCGCTGCCGAACAGCCAGCGGCATACCAGGATGCCGGCCAGCGCTATGAGCGCCGCGATGGCCGCGGTCGCCGCGCCGCCGGACCACAGCTGTCTCGCGTCTTCCGTACGGCCCGAGGAGCTCCTGGGCACCGCACGGACCGTCCTGCGGTTCTAGGGCCGGCTAGGAGGCCTGCCTGCGGATCGCGGCGGGCTGGTGCAGCAGATCGCCACCGGCGTCAGCACAGCGCCAGCCCGTCGTCGGCTGCACGGTGGCGCACGTTGCCGTCGCGTTAGGCGGGAGACAGCGGCCGCGCCATGCCGATCCGGGCATATCTGGCCAGCGAGTGAAAAGGAGTTCAGAGATGGCCCGCTACCACGCGACCGTGAAGTCGCGCAGTTGACGGCCGGCTCAGCCGACGGGGGGCGGCGCGGCGGCCGACTCAGCCAGCCCCGCGGAGCCTGCTCCTGGGCGCACCTGGGGAAACGGGCCCCCCAGCTCGTAGCCACGCCACCACTTCGGCAGCCGACCGGTCTCCGGGCAGCACAACACCTACCCGACATGCGGGGCGAGGTCGTCGGTACAGAACCAGCAGCGTTTGCGCCCGCCGTTGAGCCGGGCTTTATCCCGGGCGGGCAGCCCGGACCCGCCCGCGGTCTCACCTGGCCCGGCGTTTCGGGGAGAGGGGAAGAAGCCGCTGGTGCGGGCGGCGTAGCCGGGGCGGGAAGCGGTCCTCCGGCGGTCGGTCATGGCCTGGCCGGTACCGGTGGTCAGGATGAACGTCATCAGCAGCGGCGCGAACACGATCGCCAGCCCAGTCCACGATCCCAGGCTGATCGCGAACAGCCCCCACCATATGCAGCAAACTCCGAAGCAGTTCGGGTGCCTGGCGCCGGATCATAGCAACCGGCGTGGGTGACGAACGTCACGGCTGCCGATGTTTACGTAGGGTCACCCCGGTTAGGCGTATGTCCTTGCCGGACCGAGAAGACAATCAAGGAGCCAGGCGTTGGTACCACGTGCCCAGCTGCGCGATCTTGCCGATAACGCGTTGCTGGAGCGGATTCGTCCCCTCCCGCTGCACAGCGAGGAGCGCGCGATGATCTGCGAGGTCCTGGTTGAGCGGTACACGGCGACGGTCCGGTCCTACGTCCGCCAGTACCGCGGTAGCCCGGTGCCGGACGAGGAGCTGATGCAGGTCGGGTACGTCGGCCTGCTGAAGGCGATCAACAACTTCGACCCCGAAGTCGGGGAAAGCCTGTCCGCTTATGCCCGGCCGTGTATCAGCGGGGAGATCAAGCGGTATTTCCGCGACAAGCGGTGGCAGGTGCACGTGCGCCGCCAAGCCCAGGAACTCCTGCTGGAGATGCGTCAGGCGACCGAGGAGCTGACGCACCAGCTCGGCCGGGTCCCGGCCCACGGTGAGCTGGCGCAGCAGCTGGGGGTCACCGAGGACGACATCGCCGAGGCGCGCCAGGCGGACCTGGTGTTCAGCGCCTATTCCCTGGATGCCCCGGTGAGCGACCGGGAGGACCCCGCCCAGCTCGCCGACCTGCTCGGTGCGGAGGATGAGGCGGTGGGGCTTGCCATCGACATGGAAGCGGTCAGCTCCCACCTGGAGGAACTGCCCGAACGCGAGCAGCGGGTCCTGGCCCTGCGGTTCTGGGGCAACCTCACCCAGGCTGAGATCGGCGGCCGCCTGGGCATCTCCCAGATGCACGTATCGCGGCTGCTGGCCCGGGCGCTGGCCTACCTGCGCGACCAGCTGACCAGTGAACCGGCCGGATCAGAAGGGATGGGCAGCTGAGCGTGCCGCGCCCGGACTGGCAGGACTGGCGGCGATGGGTGCCGGACCCGGATGTCGACTGGTCGGATTGGCGTTCGTGGCTGCGGAGGGCTGCCTCGGCCGACTGGGCGGCGGGACCGTGGCCGGGCGCGCCGTGGGACCAGGCCGAACGGGCCGGGGAGATCTCCCTGACCTTGCGCGCGTTCGGCGAGGACGAGCCGGGAGACGGGATGGGTGAGCATCTGGCCGCGGTCTGGCCATCGTTCCGGCGATGGTGGCGGGAGAGCCCGAATACCCGCCCGACGGCCCACGAGGCCCGGGCGCGGCTGCGGGAGCATATGCCCGAGCTCGTCCCGATCTGGCAGCGGCTGACACGCCTGCTCGGCGATGATCCCGATGCGGCAGCCGCGCTGGCCTTGTGGAACCCGCCGCCGTTCCTGACCGGCTGCTCGCAGGCGGCCGTGCTGCCCGGCGGTCCGGCGCTGATCCGCAACTACGACTGGGATTACCGGCTGTTCGAAGCGACGGTGGCCAGGACGGCATTCGGCGGACGGCAGGTGCTCGGCATGCTCGACTGCATGTGGGGGCTGCTGGACGGGGTGAACGACGCCGGCCTGGCCGTCTCGCTGACCTTCGGCGGTCGGCCGCAGGTCGGCGAGGGTTTCGGGATCCCGCTGGTGCTCCGGTACGTGCTGCAGACCTGCGGGACGGTCGACGACGCTGTGCGGACATTGCGTCGTGTCCCGGTCCACATGTCCTACAACGTGACGGCGGTCGACCGGGACGGGCGCCGGGCCACGGTCTACTTGGCCCCGGACCGGCCCGCGCACGTCACCAGCCTGGCCGTGTCCACCAACCATCAGGGCACGGTGGAATGGGCGCCCTACGCTGCCGCGATCCGGAGTGTCGAGCGGCTGGAGCATCTGGAGGAACTGGTGGCGGCCGGGGCGGATGTTCCCAGCGTCGTCGCGGCGTGCCAGCGGTCGCCGCTCTACGCCACTCGTTTCGACGCCGGGTTCGGGACTCTTTACACCGCCGAGTACCGCCCGGCCGGCGGTGCGGCAAGCTACCACTGGCCCGGATACGCCTGGGATCAGTCCCTGGACCATCTCCGCCCGGGCCGTATCGAGATCCACCTCGGCTCATCCCGGGACGCTGCGCCTGAGTAAGTCCAGGCCGGGCAGGAGACGGGCGGGAAGCGGCCCCTCGCGGACCCTTCCGTCATTGTTGCGGGTCAGGTGCCATGCCCGGGCGCCCTGCCGGGTGATCACCGACGACGGGCTGCGCTGATCACGGTGCCGGGCTGGTCCTCACCAGCGGTACCACCGTCGCCGCGACCCGCCCTCGCCCACGCGCACGAGAAAGCCGAGCAGCCAGATCACCAAGACAACGAGCGCGATCCACCACAAGATGTGGATCGCGAACCCGAGCCCGCCGAGAACGAGGGCAAGAAGCAGAACAAGCAGGATGACCGCCATGAGCTGACCCCTTCCGTATGGCGGTCCGCGGCTACCCGGATATCCGCGCTTCACACCAACCCGTAGCGGCCTTCTCGCGCGGCTGGCCGGCTCGCGCCGGCCTAGGTGCGCCACCGGCCGTTCGGAGGAAAGAATTTCGTTTGATCCGAACGGCTCCGTGCCTTCACCGCCTGGGCAGCGGTCATGCCGGGGCGGTCGAGGCAGCGTCTCCGAAAGCACTGCACCGCGGCGTCCCGCTTAGGAAACCGAATGGGCGAGCGTGGCAGGTTCTCACGCCCTCCCGGCTTGAGCAGCTCATCCGCGGGTAGCTCCGGGGAGCCGTCCCACGCCTGAAGACGGCTGAAGGGAGACCGCCTTGCCGCGCCACCCGGCCATGACCGATTCGGCTCGCGCCGGCGAGCGTGACCGCACGGCTGACACGGCGGGAAACGGCCGACCCGAGGCGGCCGAAGTCCGGGCGCAAGAGGAAGTCCGGACCCAGGACGACCGCGCCCCGGAAGACCGCGGCGGGCAGGAAGACCGCATCCAGGAGGCCCTCGAGACGGCCGCGGCTGTGGCCGAAGAGACCGGCGGCCTGGGGACTCCGGGGCGCCGATCAACAGGCGCTCCCCGTTCATGATCGGCATGACCGCCGCGTTCGGCGTGGCGGTCGCCTACGGCCTGATCGAGCTGTTCATCAGGGCCAGGTCCGTGCTCATCATCATCGGCCTGGCCATGTTCATCGCGGCCGGCCTGGACCCCGTCGTGGGTTGGTTGGTGCGCCACCGCATACCCCGGTGGGCTGCCGTCCTCATCGTCGTCGGCTGCGCCCTGGGGGTGCTGACGGCCTTTCTCGCGGCCGCGATCCCGCCGCTCGCGTCCGAAGCCACCTCGCTGGCCCATCAGATCCCGCATTACATGCACGACCTGCAGGACCGCAACTCGCAACTGGGCAGGCTCAACCTCAAGTACCACCTCCAGCAGCGGCTTTCCAAGCTGGTCAGCGGCGGGGGGAGTTCCCTGATCGGAGGGGTGCTGGGCGCTGGGAAACTGGTCCTCAGCACGGCTTCGTTCATCGTCGCGGTGCTGGTGCTCAGCATCTATTTCCTGGCCGGCCTGCCGCGCATCAAGGTCTTCGCCTACCAGCTGGTGCCGCATTCACGGCGTCCCCGGGTCATCCTGATCGGCGACGAGATCCTGGCCAAGGTCGGGGGCTACGTGCTCGGGAACTTCATCACCTCGGTGATCGCCAGCCTGGGCACCTACTTCTGGCTGCTCGCCTTCGGCGTCCCGTACCCGATCCTGCTGGCCATGTTCGTCGCCTTGCTCGACCTCATCCCGGTGATCGGGTCGACCATCGGCGGGATCGTGGTGACGCTCGTCGCGCTGACCGTCTCGCTGCCCGTGGCCCTGGCCACCCTCGGCTTCTATATCGCTTACCGGCTGGCGGAGGACTACCTCATCGTGCCCCGGATCATGGGCCGCACCGTGCAGCTGCCCGCGATCGTCAGCCTGGTCGCGGTGCTGATCGGCGGGGTCCTGCTGGGCATCGTCGGCGCCCTCGTGGCGATCCCGGTCGCCGCGGCCGTCCGGCTGCTCCTGCACGAAATAGCGATCCGCCGCCTCGACCGGAGCTGACCGCGACCTACGTCCGGGACATCAAGGCCTCGCGCGCCGTCCTAATACCGCAGCTACCGGCCTGGGCGGAGCGCGACACCACGGCCCGTTCGGCATTGACGCAATCCTTTACCGAACGGCCCGTCCAGTGCCAGCATCCCCGGACTGGTCCGGCCGGGCGAGATCATAGCTCCGGATCAGGACGGGATATCATCTGACCCTATAAGGGCCGGGCCTCTTCCCAGCTCAGCCCGGTAGCAGGACGCTCCGGGTGAGAGATCCAAGCTCGGGAAAGGAGACCCGGCAATGTCTGATACGTGAATGGTCCCCAGCTGGGCAGGCGCCAGCGGACCCCGGCCGGTGATGTCGTGCCAGGGCCTGCGGTGACTGGCTGTCAGGCGGCTGGGCTGAGGGTGACGGTATGGCCGAGGGCCTGGAGCTTGGCGATGAGCCGCCGGGTCTCGCGTTCGGGGTCCTGGAGGCTGGCGAAGTAGTCGGCGCCCAGCTCGTAGTACGGCTTTCCGGTCACCATGATGTGCCAGATGATGACGATCATGGCGTGGGCCACCACCACGATGGCCTTCTTCTTGGCAGTGGGGCTGCGGTAGCCGCCGTTCTTCATCACGTGCCGGTGGTAGAGGGATTTGAGGTAGCCGTCGTGGCGGACTGCGGCCCAGGCGCACTCGACCAGCAGGGTCTGCAGGTGCGTGTTGCCCGGGCGGGGCTTGCCGGAGCGGCGCTTGCCGGCGGATTGGTGGTTGCCGGGGCACAGCCCGGTCCAGGAGGCCAGGTGCGCGTCGTCGGGGAAGAACTCCTTGACGGCGACGCCGATCTCGGAGATCACCGCGGCGGCGGCGTGCCGGCCGATCCCGGGGATGGTGGCCAGCAGGTCCCGCCAGCATTGAAAGGGCTCCATCATCTGCTCGATCCGGGCGTCCAGCCGGGCGATCGCCGCCTCCAGGTGGTCGATGTGGTCCAGGTGCAGGCGGCACATCAGGGCGTGGTGGTCGCCGAAGCGGCCTTCCAGGGCCATGGACAGGTCCGCGATCTTGGCCCGCATCGTGCCCTTGGCCAGCTGGGCCAGGACCGGGCCGCGGCGTTCCCCGTCGATCAGCGCCTCGATCATCGCCCGCCCGGACTTGGTGGCAATGGACCAGGCCACCGAGTCGATCTTGATCCCGGCATCTTGCAAAGTGTTGCCGAGCCGGGCGATCTCGCTGACCCGCTGCTGGACGATCTTGGTGCGGTAGCGGACCACGTCCCGGGCAGCCTTGATCTCGGCCGGGGGAATGAAGCTGCCCGCCAGCAGCCCGCACTCCAGCAAGTGCGCTAGCCACTCCGCATCGGCATAATCCGTCTTGCGGCCCGGCACGTTCTTCACATGCGCGGCGTTGCAGATCAGGACCTTGTCAAAGTCCCCGTGCTCGAGCAGCGCGTAATAGACCGGCATGCTATAGACGCCGGTCGCCTCCATCGCCACATGCGTGACCCCGAGCGAGACCAGCCACCGGGCAGCCTCACCCATCACCCCGTAAAACGTCCTGAACGCCCGCTTGACGGTGACCCGGCCATCCGGCCCGTCACCTGGCATCCGCACCGCGACCGCAATCTCGTCCTTGCCGACGTCGATCGCCGCGCAGCGCTCATACACGACATGCATGCCCGATCCCTTCCGGGTGAACCGAACCTGGTACGCACGCCGCCCGCAGAGTCCCGTGATAGCTAAGACACTGATACTCGCGTTCGCGACGCAACCGGGGGACGCCCGAAAGGGCCGGGACTCCAGCGTCCAATCTGTCTAACGGTCTCACCGAGCCAAGGCATACCGGCGTCGGCGGGCAACGTACGCACCAGCCATTCTCATCCCCGAGAGCGGCCCGCGGGCAATCGCAATCTGTCTACGTCGGCATCGACGTGCACCGCAAGCGGTCCCAGGTGGCGGTGGTCACTGGGGACGGAAAGGTGCAGCTGAACAAGAACACGGTGAACGGGACCGAGCCCATCTTGCGGCTGATCGGCGATCTGCCGGCCGGCACGCCGGTGGCGTTCGAGGCCGCGTTCGGCTGGGGCTGGCTGGTCCAGCTGCTGGAGGATTACGGCTTTGAGCCGCACCTGGTGCACCCGCTGCGGTGCAAGGCGATCGCCTCGGCACGGCTGAAGAACGACAAGGTCGACGCCGCGACCTTGGCCCAGCTGCTGCGCGCGGACCTGCTGCCGGAGGCGTGGATCGCCCCGCATCAGGTGCGGCAGCTGCGCGCGCTGCTACGACACCGGACCGGGCTGGTCCGGCTCGGCACCCAGCAGCGCAACCGGATCCACGCGGTGGTGGCCGACTTCGGCTACGACCGGTCCGGCAGCTACCTGTCCGGGCCGGGCCGCGGCTGGCTGGCCGGGCTCGAGCTGCCCGCGATCTCCCGCGAGCTCGTGACTGACTACCTGGCCGTCATCGACGGCCTGGCCCCGCTGACCGACCGGATCGACGGCGAGCTGCGCCAGCACGCCAAGGCCGACCCGCGGGTCAAGACGCTGACCACGCTGCCCGGCGTGGGCCAGCTCACCGCGCTGGTCATGCTCGCCGAGATCGGCGACATCACCCGGTTCGGCAGCGCCCGCAAGCTGGCCAGCTGGGCCGGGCTCACGCCCACCGTGCGCGGCTCGGACCTTCATGTCCGGCACGGGCACATCTCCAAACAGGGCTCGGCCTGGCTGCGGTGGGTGCTCAACCAGGCAGCGCAGACCGCCAAGCGCTCCCCGGAATTCGCCGCCACCTACGACGCCATCGCCAAACGCTGCGGGAAGAAGATCGCCACCATCGCGATCTCCCGCAAGCTGCTAACCCCGGCCTGGCACCTGCTCGCCGCGGCCCAGGCACCAGGCCCGGCCACGCCGGAGGCCAGCACGGCCACCGCAGCACACCCCCAGACCGGGAGGGTCACCAAGCCCCGGGCGAGCTCGCTCTCGCGGCATGAGCCGGCCAGCGGCCGCGCTCGATCATCTGACTGAGCAGCCCGGTCCCCGGACACATGGTCATGGCGGCCGCGCACTGGCGCGGCGCCGGATGGGTGCTTGCGAGACCACTCCGCCTGCCACACCGGGGACGACCACGACCCTCAAGACCAGCACGAACACGATCTTCCCCGCTTCCCATGATCCGTCGCCGCTCGCCGGCCTCAAGCTCGTTCGTCCTCGCCGCTCCGCGGCTGCGGGCGCTCCAGCTTGACCCCTCCCGCGCGGCGACGTGAACCAGGCAGCGGCAGGGAAGATCCCGAAGAATAGTCAGGCCCAGCCCGGTGACACCCACGCAAAGCCACCGGGTAAATCTCCTGCGCCCTCTTGACACCAATGGCCCTTATGGGTGCCGCCCAGGCGATCTACCGCTCCCCCGCTTGGCGGCCTTATCGGCGGCTATCTGCTCGGTCAGGGCGTGTGCAGTGGTCAAAGACCCCTCCGGTGGCGCCGACCCGGACTACCTGCGCGAGGTCGTCACCTACTGGCAGGACGGCTTCGACTGGCGGGCCCGCGAGCGCGGACTGAACGCCCTGCCGCAGTTCACCGCCGGCATCGACGGGCAGCGCGTGCACTTCGTGCACGTCCGCGCTGCCGGTTCCGGGCCAGCCCGGCCGGCGCTGCCGCTGGTCCTGACCCACGGCTGGCCCAGCAGCTTCCTGGAGATGCTGCCGCTGGCCGCGCTGCTGACCGATCCCGGCAGTCACGGCGGCGACCCGGACGACGCCTTCGACGTGGTCATCCCCTCGCTGCCCGGCTTCGCGTTCTCCGGCCTGCCGCCGGCCGGGCCGGTGACCCCGCCGGTCATCGGCGATCTGTGGGCCCGCCTGATGAGCGAGGTCCTGGGCTACCCCCGGTTCGGCGCCTACGGCGGCGACATCGGCTCACACGTCACCGGATTCCTCGGCGCCCGGCACCGCGACCGCGTCCTGGGCATCTACACTCACCACCCCAACCTGCATCCCGTGCTGGACGGCGGACGGCCCTTGTCGGCCGCTGAGCAGGGCTACCTCGCCGCCCGGCAAGCCGAGCACGGCAGCGACAGCGGCTACGCGGTGATCCAGAGCACCCGGCCCGACACGCTCGCCGCCGCGCTGGCCGACTCCCCGTCCGGGCTGGCCGCCTGGCTGGTGGAGAAATACCGGGCGTGGAGCGACTGCGGCGGCGACGTCGAGTCCCGGTTCAGCAAGGACGCCCTGCTCACCATGATCACCCTGTACTGGGTCACCGGCACGATCGGCTCCTCGTTCCGGTCCTACTACGACGACGACCAGACCCCGCCGCTGCCCCGCGTCGACGTTCCCGCCGGCATCACGCTGACCCCCGAAGACCGCGACTATCCCCGCGAGTACGCCGAACGCAGCTACCCCGACATCCGCCAGTGGATAGGCCCCACCCGCGGCGGCCACTTCCTCCCCCTCGAAGAACCCGGCCTGCTCGCCGCGGACCTCCGCGCGTTCTTCCGCCCGCTGCGTGGCAACTGACCCCGAGGGCCCGGTCCGGCGCACCGCGCTCCGTAATGTTAGCTCCGGCGCTCCGCTCGCTCATCGGTGCTGGTCATGACCCTCCAGCCGACCCGCCATTCAGGCAGCCGACGCCCGATGACGCTGACCAGGTTGTGGCCATCGTCCTGGAAGGCAGCCAATCCCCTAGCCGACTCCCGCCACCACTTCTGAAACAGAGGACTCCCCAGTTACCAGCCCAGCCGGCTTCGTTCAGCACGGCAGCTTCTTGTATTCCCAGACGGCGCTCAACAGCGGGAAGGTGAAGCGCTGCGCAACCGTCCCGACGTCCTCATGCGCCCCGAACCGTCCGAGGCGAGATCACCGGCAGCGCGTCACGTCCCCGAACTGGCCGACCTGCCCCCGGCCCGCGTCCACACCCCGTGGAGCCTGGACCCCGCGACCCACCGCCGCCTCGGCTACCCCGATCCCCTCGTCGAGCTGAGCTGATTCTCTGTCTACATAACGGGCCGTCGTTCCCGCCCCCGGGCACCGTGCTACTGCCTGGGTCTTGACCCGGACCTGGGGTAGCTGTCGCTCACCGGCGCTCCCGGATGAGCTGGCGTTCCTGCCGGGCGGTGCGGCTGACCTTCAACCGCCGCTGCCCTGCTCGGCTGAGAATGCTGGGCCGGCCCATTGCACGAGCAGGAGGGTGGCGTCATCGCGCAGGCCGCCGACTTGATGGTCGAGCACCGCGCACACCAGGCGCCGCAGCATCTCTTGTGCCGACTGGCCGCTGGCGGCTTCGCGCTCAAGGAGGTCCGCGAGCCGGTCTAGGCCGAACAGCTCCCCGTCAGGGGTCCGGGCCTCGATCACGCCGTCGGTGTAGAACAGCACGGCATCATCTGGCTGGAGCTCTTCGGTGCTGGGCTCCGGAGGGCTATCACCGAGCCCGAACGGCAGTGCCGGTTCACAAGTGAGTTCGGCGACCACTTTACGGCCGCGCAGCAGCAGCGGCCGCGGGTGCCCGGCACACGACCAAGCCAGCTGCCCTGACCCGGTGGCCAGCCGACCGATGATGCCGGTGGCGAACGAGAGGTCATCGTAGTACCCGGCCAGGGCCGCGTCGATGGCCTGGTAGATGCCCGGCAGCGTTGCCCCGTCGCGGCGGGCGTGCCGGTACGCGCCCACGGCCAGCCCGGTCAGAAGCGTCGAGCCGATGCCGTGCCCCATGCCGTCGATGATCGCGAAATGCAGATCGCCGCCGTTGACCACGTAGTCGAACGCGTCACCGGCGATGTCGTAGGCGGGTTCGAGCACCCCGGCGATCACCGCACCGCCGGTGCGCGCGCTCAGCGGCGGCAGCAGGTCCCACTGCATGCTGGCCGGCAACGACATAGCGCGCTCCCGCCGCCGCAGGTCCGGGACATCGCTGAGCCGGGTGCCGACGGCGGCGGTCAGGCCGGCGAAGGCGCCCAGTAGCCTGGCTTGCGCCAGAATCTCCGGGCTGGCCTGCGCGACGGTGATGGCCAGCACCCCGGTCGGGGTGGTCTGCTCCACCACCGGGACCCACACCCGCACCGAGCCATCCCGTTCGGCGCTCACCGGCTGCCCGGTGGCGAACGCCCGGCCCGCCATCGTCCCCGCCACCTCCTCCTCAGCCAGCCCCGCGGCCAGCGGGAACAACACCTGCCCGGAGAAATCGGCCAGGTACACCACCGGGTCCCAGGCAGGCACCGGCTCGCACGCCGCGGCCAGCACACGCTGCAGGTCACCCTCGGCGTCCTGGCACAGGATCCGGAGCGCTCCGGGATAATCCGGCACCCCCATCGCGGCCCCATTCCGTTCACGGCGAACCCGCGGCGCGAGCCGCGCCGCCCCGCAAGCCTACTGCCTGATAGCCGCCCGGCCAGGCGGGGAAGGGCCCGGGCCGCGATCGCGCTCCTGGCCGTGCGGGCTGTCCAGATCACCAGCATGCCGATCACCGGGACCTGGGCCAGGGATGCGGCCAGCGCGAGAGCGGTGGACGCGACCAGGACCGCGTAGAAACCCGGCCGCTGCCGACGTTCTCGGACAGCCCGCGGCGCCAGCTGAAGTGCGCCGGCCACGTAGGCGGTGGTGGCAATCAGGACGGGCAGGGCGACTAGCGCCGAGGTGACCAGCCCGGCGGCAAACAGGTCTGCGGCCGGTCACAGAGGAGATGCTCGCCCGGCGGGCCGGGCACTTCGCGGCGGGGGTCCGGCTCGGCCTGGATGAGCCGTAGGCGATGCGGCGGCTACACGGGCTGACTGGCGGCCTTCGCGATGTCTCCTCGTTGTTTTCTCGGGCGTGGATCCGTCTAAGCACCGCCTCCTGCCTCATCTCGCCACGGCAGAGATCCGCCCGGTGCGCCTCAGGCAAGGAACTACAGGTAGCTGCTCAGCCGTGCGCTTGGCCCGGGATATCAATGCCCGGCTGGCTGGCGCTCTCGCTGAGTGCAGCGAGTACCTGGGTGCGGCCTTGAGCCCGCCACCAGCGGCGTGCGGCGGCGTGCGCCTGCCGCTGGCTGGCCGGCTGGTCCAGCAAGTCGTACTCGAGCACCTTGCTGTCAAACTGAGGCTCGTAATGCCGCCCGGTAAGCGTCCACACGGTCAGGTGGCGCTGCCAGTTCCAGTCCACGACGAACCGCGCCGGATCGGCCAGCACTACGGTCATGCCGCACTCCCAGGAAGAAAGCACCGACTATCCCGAACCGCCAGGAACCCTGGCGGCCCGGCAATTCAAGCCCACGGTGATTACGGCGCGGGACCCTGGCACCGTCTTACGAGCCAAGACGTGATTCCGCAGGATGTAACCACCTTACGAGGGCCTCGCGCATCCTGAAAGGACCAGCATCGTCATGGATGCTCCGCGCATGGCTCGACCGCTCCCAGTGAGCGTCGCGCGTGGATTATCTAACTTGGGCGCACTCGTTTGGCACGCGGTCGCCGACCGCTTGCCAAACGTCAAACGACGGCTCGGCGCGTGAGGAAACGCACTCTTCTGCATAGCGCGTCCCAATTCAGGCTCGGTCGAGCGATCGGCATACCCTGCCGGTATGGCACGCGCTCTCGCGGCCCTGCCCCGGGCGAGCAGGTCGCAGGCGTCGCGAACGTCAGCTGCGGTGATGGTCGCGCGCCTCCCCGACGCTGATCTTGCGGACGGCCATCCCATATACCTGGTCGTCATAGGCTTCGAAGGCGCTGATCGCGGCGGCGAAGATCGGGCTCGGGGGATGGGAAGGGGCGGCGGGTCAGCGATCGCCGGTGGGGGTGTGCAGGACGCCGGCGCTATCCGGACCGGTCGGGGCGACCGGCGGCGCCCCGGCGGCAGCAAGGCTCTCCCGCGCCGCGGCGAC
>Ga0310037_10000505_pt1 | contig 25111 bp, 26 predicted proteins | sample Sb_taG_11_FD_200239 | JGI IMG/M metagenome (GOLD analysis project Ga0310037, IMG submission 200239) | Peat soil microbial communities from Weissenstadt, Germany - Sb_50d_3_AS metaG (v2) (version 2) | ecosystem: Environmental > Terrestrial > Soil > Wetlands > Peat | place: Germany: Weissenstadt... | reverse complement strand
GGTTGCGCATCTCAAGACCTGGAAGATCCTTTTCACCGATTATCGACGGCCGCTCAACACGTTTCTAGATTCCTTCCGCGCAGCCATCGGCCTATATTTCTTCGAGTTGAGTTTTCAATAATCCTCCGACTACGCAATTCACCATGAGGTTTTTGTCGCGGTGGTATGGGTGTGAGGACCAGGTTCTCGCGGCTTGTGTTCGAGGAGGGCAGCAGCCTGTTGGTGCTCACCGGCTTCATTCATCGCTTTCGCAGCCTCTTTCCAGCATGCGGCGGCCCGGTCAGACTGCCCTAGCCCAGAGTAGGCAGTGCCCAGGTTGCTGAGGGCCTGCCCTTCCTCGTGGTGGTCGCCGACTTCCCGGAAGCGCACCAGCGCGTCCTGGTAATAGGCGATGGCCTGCCCGAATTGTTGCAGCCCTGAGTGGGCAAGGCCGAGATTGGCGAGGACATGCCCTTCCCCGTACCTGTCTGCGGCCTCCCGGAAGATCACGAGTGCTTCCTGGTGGCAGGTGATGGCCTGGCGGAACCGCCGCAGCTCGTGGTGGGCAAGGCCGAGATTGCTCAGGGTCCGCCCTTCGCCGAGCCGGTCGCCGGCCTCCCGGCGGATCGCGAGTGCTTCCTGGTAGCAGGTGATGGCCTGGTCGAACCGCCGCAGCTCGTGGTGGGCAAGGCCGAGATTGCTCAGGGTCCGCCCTTCACCGAGCCGGTCGCCGGCCTCCCGGCAGATCGCCAGCGCGTCCTGATACCAGGCAATGGCGTCCTCGAACCGCCCCGTCTGCAGGTGGGCACCGCCGAGATTATTGAGCATTCGCCCTTCACCGTCCCGGTCGCCGGTCTCCTGGCAGATCACCAGCGCGTCCTGAAAGCAGGTGATGGCGTCCTCGAACCGCCGAAGCCCTGAATAGGCGGTGCCGCGCCAGCGCAGCGCCGTAGTGCTAGCAGCTGTATCCCCTGCCTTGCGTGCATCGCACAGCGCGATCTCGGATACCCGAAGCAGGTCATCTAGCCGCCGCAGCAGCATGAGCGGATTAACCATGCTTTCGCTGAGCTGCCATACCTGTTCATGCCAGCCTTGTCCGGCTGCTAGCCCGAGTACCGGAAGCAGGCTGGGCCGTTCGGTCTCGAAGATCGCCAGCGCCTGCCGCCGGGGGATGAGCGAAGTCCCTGCCTGGACGGCAGCATCCGCTGTGGCGGGGCGCTTGTGCGAGCCGAGACTGGCATCCAGGGACCGCGCCAGCTCACCGAAGTACCCGACCAGCTGCGTCAGGGCGGCGTCTATGCTGGCCTGGCTCTCCTCGTCCCTGCAAATCTGGCCGGCGCACAGCCGCAGCAGATCATGCATCCCGAACCGGCCGGACGCAGTCTCAGTAATCAGGTGCGCACGCGCCAGCCGGTCGAGAACCAGCCGGGCATCTGCGGTCTCGATCCCGGCCAGGCTCGCCGCAGCGGACACGTCCAAGTCCGGGCCGGGGTACAGGCCCAGCAACCGGAACATGCGGGCATCGCTTTCCGGCAGCTGCCGGTAGGACACCATGAAGGCGGACCGGACCTCCCGATCGCCGGCCTTCAGCGCTTCGAGCCTGCCCTGTTCATCGGTCAGCATCCTCGCGAGCCGGGCCACCGTCCAGGACGGACGCACGGCCAGGTTCTGACCGGCGATCCGCAGCGCGAGCGGCAGGCACCCGCAAAAGTCCCGTACCTGCCGCAGCGCTTCCGGCTCGGCTGCTGCCCGCTCCGGCCCGACCAGGCTGGCCAGCAGCACGGTGGCCTGGCCGGCGGGCAGTACGTCCAGGCCGATCCACTGGACATCCTCCAGGCCGGCCAGGCTGGCCCGGCTGGTGATCACGACCAGGGAGCCCCCCTCGCCTGGCAGCAGCGGGCGCACCTGCGATTCGGCCGCCACATTGTCCAGTACCATCAGGACCCGCTTCGATGCCAGCCTGTCGCGCAGCACGCCAGACCGCTCATCGAGATTGGCAGGCAGGTCAGCGGCGTCCACGCCGAGCTGCCGCAGGAACATGTCCAGTATCTCGCCCGGTTCGGCAGGGACCTGCCCGGCGGTGTAGCCACGCAGATCCGCGAACAACTGCCCGTCCGGGAACTGCGGCAGCATCCGGTACGCGGCATGGACCACGAGAGCTGTCTTGCCGATCCCGGCCATCCCGCCGATCGCGCACACGCCCACCACGCCACCTGACTCCGCCGCGCCGCTCGCCGCGTCCACCAGCTCCCGCAGCTCCTGCTGCCGTCCGGTGAAGGAGGTGATGTCACGGGGCAGCATCCGGGCAGCGACCCCTGCCCCACCCGCCCCGGCTCCGCCGGGTACGGCCCGGCCCTGCGCGAGCGCTTCGAACTGCGCCCGGGCCGGGCCGGCCAGGTTCAGCGCCTCGGCCAGCAGCTGAGCCGTTCTCTTCCGGGCGGTGCGCGCCACCCCCCGCTCCAGGTCGCTGATCGACCGCGCGCCCATCCGCGCCGCCTCCGCCAGCTCCTCCTGCGTCAGCCCGGCCTCGCGGCGCAACTGCGCCAGCAGCACGGCGAACGTCACCACAGGCGGCTCAGCCACAACCATCCCCTCTTGTCCGGCCCGCTAGACCAACGTGGCTGTCGCTGATGGAGCCGGCCCAGGCACGGAGACCCGGCTCAAAGACTATCGGCGCCCCCTGGCCCGCGCCACGCCCGAACCGTGGGTATCCCGTGGGTCTCCTTCATGGTGACCACCCGCAGCCCCGCTTTAAAGTTGCGGATGGAATCGAGAGACAGATGGTCGCTCCACCGTCAAGATTGTCCTCGGCCGTGCCAGGCCATGGCTGCTGCCGGACTGCTGATCGTCGGCGTTCTAGAGCCTGCTACGTAGCTAGGACATGGCGTCAGCGACGAGGCCATCGCTACAGGCATACACGAAAATTGAGAGGAGAGCTAAGTGGGCACTGACATAGCGGCCAACACAGTTGATGACCGTAAGCCGTCCGCGACTGCGAACGGCGTTGTTGAAATTCCCTTCTATATGGGATAACTGTCCCGCGAAGCGTCCCGGTGATCTCGATGATGCAACAAATCGGCGGCCATAGGGACTGGCGCAGCCACATCCCAGCGGGACCACCCCATCGATCATCATGTCGCCGGAACCAGCCAATGCGGTTCGGCGCATCGAGGTAAGGCTGGCGCGGCTCCCCATCCCCCGAGCACCCTAGAGGAACTCATGACTTGATTCGCGCCCATCCTGTGCGGCCGCCCTTTATGCGCCTGCCGGCGCCAGCGTCAAGACCACGCTCGCCGGGTGGCCTTCGGCCAGTCTTGACTCCATGCGGCTCACCCGGCACAGATTCCGCAGCTATCGGCCCGATGGGGAACTGCAAAGCGTTGAACTGACGGACCCCGACAGGTAAGGGTGCACCGGGCGGATCACCGGTACATTCCCCCGGGCACCGGGATGGTGGCCGCGCGCAAGGCCTAGCTAGCGCGGGCTAGTTGGCTCCGGTCCTGAATACGTTACTTGGTCCGATCTCCGTCAGCTTACCGATGTCTCTCACTGCAACTTGCAGCAGTATTTGCCGTGCAATCGGCGCCGGGCGCCGCACTGCTTGCCCGGACTTTGCCCGGGAGCAGCCGTGCAGAGCGCCCCCCTCTGCGCGGATGCTCCAACCGACCTGCTAAGGAGTCCGATGAACTCGATGACGCCGACCCGCCGGGGCGGGACCGAAGCGGCCGCAACCCTGATTTCGCCGGCGCAAGTCACCGGCATCGCCAGAGAGGTTGTCCGGCAGCTAGCGCCGCATGAACTTGTGCTGTTCGACGCGGCAGCTGATTCCTGGGCGCGCGGCGCCCGGACGCGCCGTCGCAGGCCCGGCTCGGCGGCCGGCCTCGGCGTTGAAGAGATGCTGCTCAGTCAGCTGGTGTTCCCAATTATTACCGGGGCACTCGGGCAAGTCTTCGGGACGGTCCTGACCGGGCGGCTCAGCAAGAAGCACCGGAAACGGGAACCCGCTCCGGCCGTGACCACTGCCGGAGCAGGCACCCCGGGGACCGATAGCCAACAGCTGATGCTGACCGGGCCTCAGGCGCGCCAGTTCCATGACGCGTGCCTGAGGCATGCCCGGGACCTGGGAATGCCGCCGGATAAGGCGGCACTGCTGGCCGACGTCTGCCTCGGGGCAGTTTACTCGGCGAGGCCGTCATGAAGGCGGGGCGCCCGGAACTGCAACGGGAAGTGGTCAGCGCGACCGGGCACGCGGGGTCATCGCCGCTAGCCGCCGCGTACGGCCTGGTGTTCACCGTTCTCGGCTGTGTCGGCGTGTCGGCGGGTCAGATCCTGTTCGCTGGCGACCGGGCCGTTTCCGCCTCCGCGACCGGTATCGTCGACCGGTGCGCGCTGAGGTCCCCCCTGTCGGCTTCCGCGCTGGGAGACCTGCCTGACCTTGCCCGCTGCACCGCCCCGGCGTACCGGTATCAGGGACTGTTCATCCTGGGTGTCGCCGCCGTCATCGTGACCGCCGCGGCGGCGCTCACCGTGATCGTCCCGCGAAACGACCTGCGGCGGCTGCGCCGCACCGGGAAGGAGCTGCCCGCCCTGCCGCGGGCAGCGGACAGGTTCGAGCGGCTGTGTGACGCGGCCGACCTGGCTGGCCGACGGCGGCCCCGGCTGGTCGTTCCCGGGCTGGAGACGCATGAGTCTTCCACGATCGCGGTTCTGGGCCAGCACCCGCTGATCGTGGTCCCGGCCGCGGTAGCCAATGCCGAGGGCCCAGGACGGTTCGATGCGGCCGTGTTCCATGAGATGGCACATGTCTGGCACGGTGATGCGAGCTGGGTGTCGTCGGTGCGGTGGATCGCGGTGGTCACCATCCCGGCCGTGATCCTGGCGTGCCTGCCGGACCTGCTGGACGGCGGCGGGACGCAGGTCTCCGCCGCAGTCATGACCCGGGCAGCCGTGTTCGCGGTCCTAACAGTCGTCATCGCCAGATGGCTGCTCCGCCGCCGCGAGATCGAAGCTGACCGTCAGGCCGCCCGGTGGCTGCGCTCCCCGCTGCCGCTGGTCCATCTGCTGGAAGCCGGACTCAGGCATCCCCCCGGTCATGTCCGGCGGCCGCTGCGGCTGCTGGCCCTGCATCCGCCCCTCCAGGCGCGCATCGCGGCGCTGCAAGATCCGGCCGATCGCGGGGACGGCGGGTTCGGCTACGCCTTGATCACCGGAGTGGTCACCGCGATGGCGATGAACGCCTCGTACTACATCACCTGGAACCTGGACATCGTGGACGGCGGATGGCTGCCAGCCCGAGTATCCGCGGCCGTGGCAGGTGCCCTGCTCGGCTTCGCCCTGACCCCGTCACTGATCCGCCGCGCCGCCCGCGCCCGCCGCGCCGGCAGGCAAGCCGCATGGTGGCGCCCCGCCGCCGGCGCAGCAGCAGGAATCCTGCTCGGCTCCGCCATCGCCCCGGCCACCGTGCCGGGGGCCACCGCAGTAGCCCTCATCCCCGGCCTGGCCACCCGGCACGCGGTCATCGCGTCGCTGCTGACCGCGTACGCGGCCGCCGGGATCACCGCGCTCGCCGCAGGCCTGGCCACCCTGGCCGCGAACCGCCCGCGTCCGTGGTGGCCGTGGCCGGGCGCCGCGTCGGCCCTGGCCATCGCGTGCTGCACGGCCGCCGCGCTGTGGCCCGTTCCCGGCCTGGCCGCCGGCGGCCCAGCTGAGCGCCTATGGCTGATGTTCCTGCTGCCCGCGGACCGCTGGCGCTGGCTGGCCCTGTCCTACCCTGCCGTGGCCCTGCTGCTGATGATCCGGGCCCGGCCCGGGATCCCTGCCTCTGCCACGGCGCCGGAAAGCGCCTCCCTGCGGGCGGCACGAGCACCGGGGATCCCCAGCCTGGGCCTGCGCAGCGGCGCCGCGTCGGTGCTTGCCCCGGTCTGCGCGGCCACGGCCGCCGCGGTACTGTTCCTGCCCCGTAGCTTCCCGCCTCCCGGCGCCCCGGCCGCCGTGGTCGTGCGAGCGGCCGAGGAACGGTGGTGGACCATCGCCCTGGCCGGGTGGGCAGTCCTGGTCATCCTCGCCCTTGCTGCCGGGGTCGCGGGCCTGGCGCGCGCCTGCGTATCGGCCTGGGTGACCTGCGTGCTGGCCGCCGCGGAAATCACCGCCTACGGGGCCCTGACCGGCCACCCGGGCGGCCCCGGCGCATTCGCCTTCTCCCTCACCACGCCGAGCGTGTGGCTGTTCTACCTGGCGGTGCCAACCTCATGCCTGGCCCTGCTGCACAGCGGAATAACCGCAGCAGCCGCGCGAGCATGGAGGCTGCCCGCAGCCGCCACCGCGGGCGCGGCTGCCGTCGCCATCCTGGTCGTCGCGACCGGGATCCCGGGCCTGCTCGTCCCGCCAACCCCAATCCCGCTCCCGCCCCCCGCCACGCCCCGGCCCCCGGTCGCGCCGGCGCCGCTGCGGTCGCCCGGCCCTGGTCCCGGCCAGGAGCTCACCAGGGCTGCGGTCCTGCGCGTGATCAGCGCAGCTGCGGCTACCCTTCCGGCGGGGTGGATAGGTGACCCGCCGACGCCCGGATCGGCCGGTCATGTGACCATCGTCCCCGCCGCCTGCCGGCCCCTGGCCGACGCGGACTACATGAACGTCCTGCCCGCAGCGGCGGTCAACATCGCGGGCTGGTATCGCACCGCGCCCCAGGACATGCCCACCGGAAGCGAGCGTTTCAGCATCGAGGTCGAATCATTCCCCAGCCCTGTCCCCCTGGTACTGCTGGCCGCCGCCCGGCAGGAACGCGGCGCCTGCCGCCAGTTCACGGCGACCGGGTCGGGCGGCCCGGTGACCTTCACCGTAAACCCCCCTGGCGGCCAGGCCCCCGGCGGCCACATGTGGCGGGTGGATTTCACCGTCGTCTCCAGCGGCGGGATCCAAGCCGCCTCGACCCGGATCGTTGTTGACATAGGGCACAACCTCATCCTCATCACCGCGCAAACCGACGTCAGTGGCTACCAGCCAGCCCCCGACCAGCCCCTGATCAGCGGCGCCTTGAACGCCGCCATCAGTGCCCTCCCGCACACATGACCCCAGCCCTGGCTGCGCGGCGCGCATCAAGGACGCGAGGCAGCCCGGCCGCAGCTCGGTAACCCCTGTGGGATCCTGGTCGACGCAAAACGGATCGCCCGAGAGAACGCCCGCACTGACTCGGCTGCGGTGGCTCCTATGCTGGCGCGGATCGCAGATGCCCTCCACGCGATCGACCCTGACCGTGGCCGGGTCATCGTCGCCGACACCGAGCAGGTCGGAAAGCGTCGGCCGCAACCTCCGTCTTAAACACCCCTAGCTCAGCGAGGAGACTTCGCGGCACTTACGGTAAAGGCTTTGGACGGTGCCTCCCGCAGGCTACCCAGCAGCCACCGCCCGCAGGGGCGTCGAGAGGGCGTGGGCGGCGGCGCGGTCTATCAGCCCGGTGGCCTGTATCCACGGGGGCCATCGCGACCGTTTCATAGACCGCGGTGACGGCGTCCTAGCGCTTATCCACCCAGTGGACCAGGCTCCCAAAACGCTTCTGCTGAACCACGCCATCCCCGCTCTCAACCGACTCCTAACCGACTACAACGCCAGTCTCCCGCCCTCGAGTCGACCGCAACGGCAACTGCGGGTCCGCGTTGTAATACATGCAGGAGAAGTCAACTACGACGCCAACGGATGCTTCGGTGAGGCGCTCGATGTCGCGTTCCGCTTGCTTGATGCCTCCCGCGTTAAGAGAGCACTGCGGGAGGCAACCGATCCGCTAATCCTCGTTATCTCGGGAGATATCTACAGTTCCGTCGTACGTCATGGCTACCACGGTATTGATCAGCAGACCTTCCATCCGCTCGTGCGGGTACAAATCGCGGGCAAGCACTACCGAGGCTGGATCCACATCCCCGAACAAACTACCCAGTACCTGGTGACTCAAATGGCTGCATACCGATGACCCGCCTGACCCGGCCGAGTAAGGAATCCACCATCGCTGGATCACGGTGGACACCGGAGGCTCTGTTGAGTACATCTAGGACGTAATTACGTTTGCGCCCTGCGCGGCACGTTCTCACTGAGCCCATTTCATCCTGCTTGTGATGGGTTCGTCACTGTTTGATCACCTGGCGGCGTGTCGCCGCCGGGAACCCATCGGACACCTGGTGTGTGGTAGTTCTGCAATTTCGCCAGATTCCGCACCAGAAGCTGACCGCTGAGCCCGGCGGACCATAGCAGCGCGGCGATGACCGGCCAGATGAGTAATAACCACGCCGCAACATGCGCCATGACGCCAGCCCGTCAAGACAGCGGCCAGGTGTTGAGAATCGATCGATTTTCGTACAGTCACGAAGAGTCACTTGCAATTAGGCTAGGTGTGGTTAAGAGGGAGGGGTGAAAGGCCGGGTGGTGGTGTCCGGGTCGCTGGCCCGGTACACCGGGACGGCCGCCGTCGGAGGGTAGCCGACCGGATCGAGGATGATCTCACAGGGCACGTTGAGTAGGCCGCACCGTCGGCGGCCTGGCTGCGGGGAGGGTGACGGTGAGCGGTTCGGCCCGGGCTGACTTCTTCGTCAGCTACACACAGGCTGATCGGGCCTGGGCGGAGTGGATCGGCTGGCAGCTGGAGCAGGCTGGGTACACGGTCATCATGCAGGCGTGGGATTTCCTGCCCGGTACTGACTGGGTGCACCAGATGCACACCGCCGTGCAGCGGGCCGAGCGGACGCTGGCGGTACTGTCCCCGGCGTACCTGGAATCCTCCGAGTTCGGGGAGGCTGAATGGCGGGCCGCGTTTGCCGCAGATCCCAGCGGGGAAGGCCGTCGGCTCATTCCCGTGCGGGTGCTTGAGTGTCACCCGGAGGGGCTTCTGAAAACCCGGGTCTATGTGGATCTAGCTGGCCGCGATGAGCAGGACGCGGCTGCGGCACTACTTCGGGGGGTAGGCGAGCACACCGGCCGGCCGGGGAGCAAGCCCGCGTTCCCTGGCGGCCGGGCGGCGGTGGCTGCGGATCGTCCTAGATTCCCCGGCACGCTCCCGGCGGTGCTCCAAGCCCGGGATGCCGGGATGGCGCGGCCGACGGGAGTGGATGAGCACATGTGGAGTCGCCAGGCCGACACGTATGTCGCCATGCTCCAGTACCAGGGCAGCGGCATGGTTGAGGGATACATTGAGACAGCCACCGATCGAGAGTGGGCCGTCCGGGACGAGTTGATGGCGAAGGCGGCGGCGTTCGCCTCCGACGAAGTGCGGGACCTGTGGCAGCAGTCGGCCCTGGCGAATCTCACGCTGCAGGAGTACGTCGACGAAAATTGGCCGGAGTTGACCGTTGTTGGCGCAGGGGTGCTGGCAATAGAGGACGCAACGGAAAAGGACCCGGAGCTGCGGAGGCTCCGCCAGGCCAGCGCACAGGCCAGTAAGCAGCTAGCCGTCCAGATCAGGGCCGAACTGGACGTGGCTCGCCACGGACGTCGGCAGTAGCGCCGCCAGGGGCACAGTCAAGACAGCTTGCCAGCATCTTTTCACGAGCAACCCGGCGGGCAAGCTACCACCCGCCGGCCCGGAATCAATCTAACAGCCGGGATGTGATCTTGGTTCGGGGTAGGGTGGCCGTTCGCTGGCACCTCCGCGACACCGCGAGCGTGCTGGAGAAGCTCGCCGGGGCGGACTGGCCAGGCCGGCCATCCGCCATTCGGGCTAGCCCTGGGGTGTTGAGAAACGAACGATTCTCGACATGATCAACTTCTGGCCGCCGGGCACGCCGATCACGGCCTGGAGGGCGTCGAAAAACGTGTTGCGAAGTCTGGGTGCCCGGCAAGTACGGGCGGGCCGGTTTCTTATACAGCCGCTGCTATGGCCGCGTCCGGACCCGACGGCGAACTGTTCCATTGTTCAGGCTGAACCAGGCTCCGGGCGGGAGGATGGGAGACTTGCCACGTGCCTAGACGTACGTGGCTCGACAGCAGGATCGACATATTCCTGGGGGAGCTCGCTGCGTCCGGCATGCACCTAGACCGGCAACGTGCCGGTGAGCTGATCACCGGGCAGGTCCGTGCCGTAGCGGCCCTCATGAGCTTCACCGAGGCAACGGCCCGCACCTATCTCGGCGACGAGATCATCAAGGACATGGCACGGCGGATGCTGTTCGAGGTGGCCGGCGAACGGCCCGGCGCCGACCTGATGGAGGCGCCACGGACCGTTCCGCTGCCGCTGGCCCTGGTGGGGATCACCGTCGCGGCCCTGGCCGAGGCAATGCAGGTGCGGGCGGCGAACGAGCCGCCCGATCACCTCAGGGACGTCATCACCACCTATGCGCAGATGTTGTCCGGGTTCGGGCAGATCGCCGCCGCCGCCGCGCCGGGGCAGGCCGGCAACCCGGCAGGAATCCTGTTTCCGCCGGCGTTGCTGCGCCGTGCGGCCAGGTACATCAGCGGTGCCGCTGACCTGGCCGCGAGCGGCGGCAAACTCCCGGATGGGATTCCCGAGACCGCACGCAGCCAGCTGGCCGCGACCCTGCGCCGGGATGCTGACGGACTGATCGCGATCACCACCGGTTAGCCAGCCACACCGGGAACTTGGATACCAGGAAGTCATTGGCTGCTCCCGGTGTCCGCAGTTCCAGGGCCGATGCCTGCCCACGGTGGAAGTTGCGCAGATTCGGGGCCTCGGCGTTCGCTGCGTGCAGTCGTCCTGAACCGGAAGCCCCCGTCACGAAGGGGCCGAGGCTGAGCATCGTGGGTACGGTCAAGGTTGTGGTCGACGTTGAGGCCGTGGCGGCCCTGGCTGAGACAAGGCCCGCCCAGGTGTTGCCGCGGCGCTGGCGGCATGTGCGGGCAGTCGCGCAGCGAGCAAGGTCGGTCGCGACGACGCTGTCGTTGCCTGATGACCTGTTGGCGGCCGCGTGGCTTCATGACATCGGGTACGCGCCCGAGTTGGCGGAGACCGGGTTTCACCCGCTCGATGGCGCGCGTTTCCTGCGTCGTGCCGGTGTTGACGGGCAGGTGGTGAGTTTGGTGGCCTACCACTCGTGCGCCCAGATCGAGGCTGACGTCCGTGGCCTTGGCGCTGAGCTAGCGGCGGAGTTCACTCCCGCCGACGCGTTGCTGAGCGATGCCTTGCTGTATTGCGACATGACGACGGGGCCAGACGGTGATTACGTGCGCCCGGCTGACCGGCTGGCCGAGATCCGCGAACGGTACGGCCCTGGACACGCGGTCACCAAGTTCGTGGAGCTGGCCGCTTCAGAGGTCCTCATCACCGCCGAGCGCGTCGCGGCGATGCTTACTGCTCAGGCCAGGCAGAATTTACCGCTGCTGTGTTCCGGTCTCTACCGGATTGCCGGGACTTGCTCGTGTACGCCGAGCTATGGCTTATGTCGGACGGCCGAGAGCGAAGAGCAGCTGGCGAGCGGGGGCCTCGGCTTGTTCGTCCTAGGACGCGATGCCGAGAAACTGCTGGAGATGCTGGCGGGCGATGATGCGACGCCTGCCGACCTTGGTATACGACAGGTTCCCGCGGCGCATCTCGTCGTAGAGCAGGTCGCGAGACAATCCGGTCAGGCGGGCGGCCTCGTCAACGGAATAGGCCAGCCGTTCAGCAGCTGGACCCGGGTCGAGCTGACTGGTCTCGCGGGGGGCTGGACTCCTGGCCGTGGCCTGGCTCGGATCGGATGGATGCGGTCGGCGCGAGCTCATGGCCGGTTTCCTTGCAGCCGGGCGGCTTGGCAGCGGGCAGGCCAGGTTTCGGGGATCTCGGCGAGAGATAGGGACGATAGGGAGTGGTCCGGCGACTGGCCGTGGAGCTGGGCGGGTCCCAGTAGGGGTTTGGGGCCGGACTGCCGCGCCGCGGCGTCGTTTCCGCCTCGTCCAGTGTCGATGGCCACACTTTCGCGGGTCATGGCTCGGCCTCCAGGTCGATTTCCCTGCCAAGCTGACGCTCAGGAGAACGCAGTGTCCGGGTGGGCTCCGACGGGACGTACGGAGCGTCGCGGTCGATAGCGGTGCGGTAGGCCTGCTCGACGGCTCGTAGCCGGGCTGCGACTCGGGTCTCGCGGGCGGCGATGGCCTGGCGGTTGCGGCGGCCGTAGGAGCCTTCGGGCAGGTTCTGGCCGGAACGCTCGACTTCGCGGACGTGGGCCTCCCGGTCATCGGCGTGGGCAGCGATGGCGAACAGGGCGATGTTTGCGGTGGTGGCGTCCAGGACGAAGGTGACGGTCTGGGTTTCGGGGTCCCGGCGGGCCAGGGCCAGGATCCGGGGGCCGTCTTTGTCGGGCCAGGCCTGCTCAGGGTGGACGCGGCCGTGGCGGGCCCGGTCGTGGAACTGGGCGAGGATCACATCGGCGCGGTCGAGCTGGTCGCAGGCGGCGGCGAAGTTCTCCCCGATCGGGCCGAGGTCCGTGCCGCGGTTGTTGCAGTATTTCAGGAGCCTGGCCGCCTGCGGCTGGTCGGAGTAGGTGCCGGAGCGGGCATGTTTGCGCAGTTCGGCCTTAAGGTAGGGGTGGATCGCGCCGGTCTCGACGAAGCGGACCAGCCCGTGGGCGAAGTCCCGGGACTGGGGCCGGGCGGCCAGCCAGATGGCCAGCCGCCGTGCGGTGACGTGGTCGACGATGGTGCCGCGGTGGTCGGCTTCGGCGATTCCGTCGTCGATGAGCCGCTCGTACAGAGGCAGATCCGGGAGCGGACCGGCCTCGGGCAGCCGGTAGCCCGGTCCGGCCGGAGGCCCTAGGCCGTTATCGGTCTCATACATCGTCACGCGGTGTCTCTCGGAGAGCTGGGCGAGCTACTGGTGGGTGGTGCGGGCGGGCCCTGCTGGTCTGGATGCCGTGTCTCGCTGGTCAGTCGGCTGCCTCGCGATCTGGCTGCCGACTGGCTGGTTCCTGCTCGTGGTTGATGTGGCCGGGCGGCTGGGAGATCTGCACGATCGCGTCGGGGGCGGTCAGGCCGAGTTCTCCGGCCCAGCTTTGGATGTGGGGCCAGAGCCGGTGCCCCTCGGCCAGCTCGCGCTCGGCGGTGGTGTCGGCCAGGACCATCGCGGTGATGGCGCTGTTGCGGTCCAGGATCTGGCCCGGCAGCCAGGACACCTCCCAGCCATTTCGGTCGGATGCGTGCCGGGCGGTGTGGACGGTCTGGTCGCTGGTCATGGTGGTGTCGTTGATAGTCAGGGTCACGACTGCTCCATTTCTGGGTTGGGGTCATGGTTCGGCTTCCAGGTCGGGCTCGGGATCGCGGTGCCGGTCGTTGCCGGTGTGCAGGGCGTCCCAGAGGTTGGCTCCGGCGGCCGGGAAGCGCTCCTTGACCCAGTCGCTGGCGCTGACGACGATCACGTACTCGGGGCGTCGGTACGTGTTGCCCGGCTGAGCATCTTGCGGATGCTTCCCATGACCGTGTTCTCTGGCCGGGCCGGTCATTGGCCCGCTTCCTTGTCGGCTTGGTGCGGCCGAGCGGAGCTGCCCGATGTGTGCTCTGGTTCGGGCGGTCTGCCGACGTCGGCCGGAACCGCTGGCGTGTCGAGCAAGCGGGCGGTCAGCTGGTCATAGGCGCTGGCGGCTTGGAGGCGCCACTGGCAGGTGCCGCACGACTGATCGGCGCAGTCGGGGCACATCGCGACCCGGTCCCGCTTGTACAGCGCGGCCTCGTCAAGCGCGGCCACGATGGTCTTGACCTCGGCGGCCGACAGGACGACAGCATCGTGATGGGCATGGCCGGGTGGCTGTGCTGCTGCCTTTGCCGGTGCGGGGACCACCACGTGGGCGTCATGGGGAGCGTCCATGGTGCCCTCGTAGGTGCGGGCCAGATTGCCGAGCAGTCCGATGGCTTGGGCGGTGTGCTGGTTGTCGCTGGGGCGGTAGCCGTGCCGTTCCAGGACGTCGAGGATCTCGAAGATGAAGCCCCAGGTCATGCGGGCGTCGTCGGTCATGCGCGCGTCCTTCTCTGCGGTCGTCGTGCGGGCGGGCAGATGTCCGGGGCGATGCCGGTGCCGCTGGCGGGTTTCCAGCCCTGCCGCGGGTGGTAACGGGGGGTGTCGAGCAGGTCCTCATCGAGGGCGGCGGCGGCGCACCAGTCCCTGGCGATGGCGCGTTTGCGGGCGGCGGTGGCCGCGCCGCGCTCGGCGGGGGTGCGTTCGGGGGCGCGCTTGTCCCACCAGGCGTCGTAGACGGCGACGATCGCGCCGCGCAGCCTCAGGCTGATGGTGGTGGCGTCACCGCGGACGAGCATGCGGATGGTCTTGTCACTGGCGCCGACGGCAAGGGCGATACGAGCCGAGCTGTGGCCCATTACGTGCAGGGCGCGCAGCCGCAGCCGGGTGCCGCCCGCGTCGACCGGGGTGCGGGGCGGGGCCGCGGTGGTGACGGCGAGCACGGCGGTCGTGGTGTAGGGGGTAGCCGGGCGGCGGCCGGTGGCCAGGTCGCGGACGGTGGTCCGGGCAAGGCCGGCCGCGGCGGCGATGCCGGTCCAGGTGCCGCCTTCCGCGTGCAGCCTGCGGACGTGTTCCTGGGCCGGGCTGGAGGCGGGCTGGCCGGGATCGGCGGGGACCGGTCCGGCCGGGGTGAGGGTCGCGGTGGCCATGTCAGCTGCCCGGCTCGGCTTGGTGATCGGCCGGGACGTGCCCGGTCTTGCGGGCGGAGTCCAGGGTGCGGGTGATCTCCTTGTCCTCCAGGCCGGCCTGGCGGGCAGCGGCGGCCAGGGAACTCAGATCGGCGGCCGGGTCGGCCTCGAGGGCGCGGTTAGCGGCCCAGAACAGGCCCGCGTTGCGGTTGCCTTCGGCTTGGCTGGCGACCCACCGGGCCAGGTGGCTCAGATCCCGGCCGGGTGCCGGGCGCGGCTGGGGCCGGGTGATCTGCCGCTGAGGTTCCAGCAGCGCGGTGACCGCGGCCCAGTCCAGGCCGCCGTCGGCCTCCACTGTCCGGATGAGCCGGTAGGGCTTGCCGTCGACCTGGGACGGCGGGGCCAGGACGTAGCCGCCGCGGGAGCGGAAGTCCAGGTGATGGGCGGGCAGGTGGCCGTTGTGCTGGGCCGAACCCCGGAAGTAGGCGTGCAGCCCGCCGCTGGGGGTGCGCACGTACGCGGCCACACCGTCGAGCAGGCCAGCATTCGACAGCGTGGCGAACGCGGCGTACCCGTTGCCGGCCGCGCCATGGTCGTCGACGTCCAGGACGTCGGGTCCGGACGCGCCGGTGGCGATGGCCACGTTCCAGTGCAGGTTGCGGGTGAACCACGTGGTGATCTGATGCTCATCGGTGGTGGCGTCGCGGTAGCCGTGAGGGGTGGCGGGGGTCTTCTGGTCGGGCTGGCAGGGGAATACCGGCCAGCCGCGGGCCGCGTAGGCCAGCGCCCGGCGAAGCGTCGCGTCGGTCATGGCCTGCTCCAGGGCTGACCGACGGCCGGCGCGGGGCCACGTGGGTGGCCGCAGCGGTTGGTCTCGATCCGGAGCTGCTCAGCCAGGATGGGCAGGATGCGGGCCTGGTACTCGGACTGAGCCGACACCAGCGCGGCGCTACGGCTGGGCTGTAGGTACAGCACCGACCACAGCTCGGCTGCGATGTCTAGCCCGTACAGGCACAGGTCGTGCTGATCCCAGCAGGGGCCCAGGGATGCGGCCAGGTGTCCATAGCCGGGCCGGTAAACCTGCTCCACCCAGGCCCGCAGCCGAGCAACCGGCTCGTGGCGGCCGTCGGCCGCCAGCTTCCACCACGTCGGTGCCGGTCCGGGACGGTACCCGTCGGATTCGGTGTCGGCTGAGTTCGTTCCGGTGAGCTGGGTGATGGCGGCCGCGTACTCCTGCAGCATGCGGCTGATTCCGGCGGCCTGATCAGCGAGCTCGGCGAGTTGTCCGTTGACGGCGGCGTGGTGCTCGGCCTCGCGGGCATCCAGTCGGGCGAGCTGCTCGCGGTGGGCGGCGAGCTGGTCCAGCAGGCCGGTGTTCGGGTCGTTGCTGGTCATGGTCAGCTCCAGGGGAAGGAGGTGCCGCCGTCGGGGATCCACTCGGCGGGGACGTAGTCGGGGATGTCCGGGTCTGGCCATTCGGCTTCGGCGGCAAGCTCCTCTGGGGCCGGGCCGAAGCGGCGAGCACGGCGGTAGGCGGGGTTGCGCCAGGCGCGGGGCAGCCGGGCGATGACCGGGGCGCAGCCGCCCCGGATGACCAGGGCGAACCCGGCGGGCAGCTGCCGGATCATGTCCGGGGTCGCCACGTCGTGGCGGGTCGCGTGATCCTGCCCGCGGACCTTCCACGACGCCTGCCCGCACAGCGTGCTCGCGGCCTGCAATGTGGTGACATCGGTGATGCCAGGCAGGAACACCTTCACCGAGGAGGTGTCGAGCACTACCTGACGGCCATGCTCACCCCAGCGGCCGGCCAGCTGCGCCTCTCCGTGGACAACGGCGACCACCTCGATGCCCTTGCCGCCGGAGTCTGACAGCCAGTGCGGCAGCGGGACGGGGCAGATCTGGGTGACCTCGTCTAGGCCCATCAGCAGCGGCGGGTCCAGCCGCCCGCTCGCCGAGGCCTGGCCGAGCTGCGCCGCGATGTAATGCACCTCGGTGGCCATGGCGGCGAACAGCGGGGCGACGGGGGCCTCTTCGGAGACGGCCTCGGCGATCAGGTACACCGTGCCCCGGTCGGCGAGGAAGTTAGGGATGTCGAACCCACCGCCCGGGCCCGGGAGCACGCTGGCAGCCAGAGCCGGGTCAGCCATGAAGGCCAGCGATCTTGACATGACCATCCGGACCGTGGCGGCGGTCTTATGGGCTTCGGAGCAGAGTTCGGCCAGGGTGTGGGCCCACTGGCGGGCACCGGCGGCGAGCAGGATCCGCTCGGGGACGTCCGGTTCGGCGCCGGCCACCCAGGCCGCGACCGTGCGCAGGTCGTGTCGGGCCAGGGCGGCGGCGTGGAAGTAGCCGCGCAGGTAATCGGAGGCCTTGGCGGACCAGAACGTGCCGTCCTCGACGCCCTTCTGGGACACGGCGAACGCGAACGCGTCGGCGCGGCGGATGGCGGTGGCCGGGTCCTCACAGCCGTCGACTGGCGACCAGCGGAAGGTCGACGGGACGCCGCCGATGCCTTGCGGGTTGAACACGTGCACCGGGCCGAGGAAGGCACGGGCCGCGATGGTCAAGGAGTACAGGTCAGGCTTGGTGCTCGTGGCGATGACCGGACCGGGGTAGTTCAGGATGACATCGGCGAGGAATGCCGTCTTATAGGTCCTTGGAGGGGCCATGACCAGCAGATGCTCCTCAAGCGGGACCCGCAGGCCGTGCCGGTAGTGGGCCCGGCCGAGGAACACCGAGTGCTGGCCCGGGTAGGCGGTCCGGTACCACAGCGGCAGGCTCGGGCGGATCCGGCCGGAGCGGCGCACTGCGGCCAGGCGGCTCCAGCGCAGCCACAGGCTGAACAGGTGGGCGAAGCCTTTGCCGGGATGCAGTCGCAGGTGCAGGCGAACCCGGAGGTGCCGGGCCCGGTTGCCGGGCAGGTAGCGGGCGGGCAGGAACGCCCAGGTGAACGCGGCGGCCAGGACGATGAGGACGATCAGGGCGATGGCGTACTTGGCGATCATGAGGGGTCTCCGTTGCGTGCGGCGAGGACGGCTTTGCGGAGGGCGGTGCGGGCGGCGCCGGGGTTCAGGTCGGCTGCTGGGGCCAGGGCGGCGCTGATGGCGGCGACGCGATCCAGGGGGATGGCGGCGAGAGGGCCGTTCCGTTCGGTGACCAAAGAAAGGAACTGGGCGGTCTTGGTCGCCTTCCGCGGGACCGTCCCCCTCCCCCGGCCCGGCCGGGCCGGAGCGGACGGCCGGGTGGGGCGGGCGGCGCGGCGGCCGGGGGCGACCGGGCATTCCTCCAGGACCCAGGCGCGGAACCCGGCCAAGGTGGAGGCCGGGGCCAGGGTAAGGCGCAGCAGCCACAAGATCAGCCCGCCGACGATCGCCAGCGGCGTGGCCTCCTCGGCGGCCAGGGTGACATCGAGTTCGCGGTGCCGGGCCAGGGCCCAGGCCCGGACGACGCCAATGAGAGTGTCGCTCGCCAGGGCGTAGGCGATGGGGGGCATGGCCCAGATGGCCAGGTTCCGCCAGCCCGGCGCGGCCGCGATCGCGTTCATGAACACGCTGGTCCCGACCGCCGCCAGGTTCAGCGCCCGGGGCCGGATGGCGCGGCGGCCGTGCAGGGCCAGGGCGACGCCGAGGCAGGCGAAGACCAGGGCGGCGGCGTCGGGGATCGAGGCCTCCAGGGCAGCGATGACGGGCAGGTGGTGGGCGGCGTCGACCATCCGGAACTGGGCAGTGAAGCTGACCACGGCGGCGGCCGCGGCCAGGACGCACAGCCCGGCGGCCGCGTTGCGCAGCCATAGGCCGGAGCGGTCGTTGCCGGGCCCGGGCCAGCCGGGCTGGGCGCTGGCGGTTCTGCTGGCCTGCTGGACGGCGGCAGGCAGCGGGGTGAGCGGGAGGCAGAGGGTCATGGGACGGCCTCCGGGATCATGGCCAGTTCGCTGGGAGTTGTCCGGCACGCGGTTGCTGTCATGGCGTGACCATTCCTTCGTGGCGGGAGGGACGAATTGCTGGAGGGTGCCGGGAAATGCCATGGCGACTTTGGCGGTTACGGCCACGGCATTTGCGGCACCGGATATCGGCGGGCTGAGAACAGGATCGGTAGTGCGCATCGTCAGTCCTTTTCGCCGTCTCGGTTGCTGGCGGAGGGACCGGTGCGGACACCTACGCCGAGCACTGCGCGGGTGAGGGCTTCCAGGTGACTGCACGGTGCGGCGGCCAGGCGGCAGGGGCGGTCACCAGCGTGGATGCCGACCACGAGCATCACGAATACAGCGATTACCGCGCCGGACATGAACGCGGCGATAACGAGTGTCACGGTGGCAGAGGTCATCAGCCGACGCCGTTTCCGTCGCCTGATATGGCGCTGTGGATCACGAGGTCAGTCCCTTTCCCTGGGTACCGGAGAACCTGGTGACCGCGAAGGTAGGGCCAGGGAAAGGGGAAACCAATAACACGGTGAGATAGACGGTGAGATAACCGGCGAACTGATGTAGCGGAACGCGTCTCACATGGGAAACCCCGGCAGAGCCGGGGAACGAGCGCCTGACGGCGCTGACGGCTCTGCCGGGGAGCTCGCTGAGCCCGGCAGCGGGCGGGGCCGGCGACACGGATCGCCCGGAGGTCCGCCACTCGCGGCGTACGGGGACCATCATAACCTACGTTACGTACGTTAGGAACGTTAGCTACATATGTGCTGATCAGGACATGATCAACATCCGCTACCTTGCTTCCATGCCGGACGACACGATCAACCAGTACGCGGACGAGCCCCTGTACGTCCAGCTCGCGGGCATCGTGCGGCGGATGATCGAAAGCGGCAAGCTGCAGCACCTGGACCCGGTGCCGTCCGAAAGCTCCCTTGGACAGACCTACGGGGTCAGCCGGGATACGGTCCGGCGGACAATGGCGCTGCTGCGCGAGGAGGGGGTCGTGTTCACCGTCCCCCATCGCGGGACATATGTGGGCCCGCGGCCGTAATGGAGGTGGTACGGATCGCAGGCACAGCCCGACCTGGAGGGCATCGCGCGGCTATGTGGGGTCTGCGGGGCTGCTGGCCGGTGGCCGGTCTGCGTGCGGATACTCGTACTCGCTGATCTGGCGGGCGATCTCGCCCAGGCTGCGCCCGGAGAACCATGGCGTACCCTTCGGCACGGCGACGTGCGTGCCGCCGATCGTGTGCAGGTCGAACTCGGCATACAGGGCGCGGAAGATACGTGGGGTCAGCTTGTCCTGGCCCGGCTGGGGCTGCCGGAGCTCCGGTCATCGGCCATGGTCCTGGTGACCGGCACCGGGTCCGGCGCTGTAGTCCGGTGCGCCGGGGTCGCCGCTGCCTTGGCTGCGTTCGGGGCCGAGCAGGTCCTCGAGCTTGTCCAGCAGTTCCTGCAGCAGGTACCGGGTGATCACAGTCCCGCCGTTGCTGACCGGTATCCAGGCTTGCCAGAAACCCAGATCAGTATCCCGCCTGATCACGATGCCGGGATTCCGCGCGCGGAACTGGCCCAGGCGCCATAGCTGCCCCGGCAGTTCCAGGCAGTTCATCGCCTGTCCCGGTGCGGGGTCAAGGGCGGGATCGCTCTCTCACACATGCTTGGGTCCCTTGATGCTTGGTCGCCAATGCCGATGTATGGGAGCGCGCCGTTCCCTTGCGACGCTCGGCGCGGCCAGGGCCGCTGTGGATCGAGTCAAGCACACCCGTCCGGAAATCTGCAAGCTTTCAAAACGAATCCACGATGTGAATAATCATCGTGAGAACCTCACTTCGGAGCGTGCGGTGAGATGCTTTCATTCCGGGTGCGCGATACCCTCGCTGTGAAAGGACGGCAGCCATGGCGGCAGAAACCACCGGCTCGACTGTGCCGCGCCGGCAACTCGGCCGGTACCTGCGCGAACTGCGCAACCGGGAACGCCTGACCGTCAAGGCCGCCGCAGAGAAACTGGAATGGTCCGAGGCCAAGATCTGGCGCATCGAGACCGGCCAGACCAGCCTGCGCAGCCTGGACGTCGAGGCGATGTGCAAGATCTACGCCGCCCCCGCCGACCTCACCGAAGCCCTCATGGGCCTGGCCAGGGAAACCAAGGCCCGCGGCTGGTGGCACGCCTACGGCGACGTCATCCCCGAAGGCTTCGACGTCTACATCGGCCTGGAGGAAGCCGCCTCCCAGCTGGCCTGGTACGAATCTGAACTCGTCCCCGGCCTGCTGCAGACCGAGGACTACGCCCGCACCTTGATCCAGGCCGATAACCCGGGTGTGGATGAGGAGGAGATCGGCCGCCGGGTCCACGTCCGGATGGCGCGCCAGCCGCTCATCCGGCGGGCCACGGCTCCCCTGCACCTGCAGGTCGCGCTCAACGAGGGCATCCTACGCCGGCCCGTCGGCGGGCCGGCGATCATGTCCGGGCAGCTGGCCCGCCTCGCGGAAGTATCGGAACTGCCGAACGTGTCGCTGCGGGTGGTGCCGTTCAGCGCCGGGCTGCATCCGGGGCTGATGTCCGGCCCGTTCGTCATCCTGCGGTTCCCGCTCAACGGCGACGGGCGGGAAAGCGAGCCCGCGACCGTGTACATGGACGGCTTCACCGGCGCCCTGTACCTGGACAAGCCCGGTGAGGTCGAGCGGTACGCCCAGGCGTTCGGCGGGATCTGGGACGCATGCCTGGACGAAGCCGCATCACGGAACCTCATCCATCACGCTGCGGAGGAACTGTAGGACATGAGCAGCACCGGACTTCCGAACCTGCATTGGCGGAAGAGCAGTTACAGCAACGGGCAGGCCAACTGCGTCGAGATCGCCAGCATGAAAGACCGGCACACAATCGTGGCCGTACGCGACAGCAAAGCGCCTGACTCCAACGGCTTGACCTTCACAGCGCGAGCATGGCAGCAGTTCACAGACACCGTGAAGCGTCATAGCAGGTCCTGTGACATCACCTTCAAGGGGACTGCATAGCGGCAGCCGCTAGGCCACCATTGACCAGCGTGGAGACTTGAGTCCACTAACGCCGCTCATGGCAGCCATCATCTGCCACCCCGTCAATGCCTCTCCGTAACAGGCTTCCCCGTCAGCTTGCTTTCCTCACCTGGCAGAGGTCAGCGCTGCTAATGGCCACATGGCAGGCCAAGGTCTCGTGTCGTACCTCAGCATTTTTCGACCCTGTCCGCGGCATGAGCGGATGTGTCAGTCAGATTCCACCGAGTCCTGCCAACCCGCGAAGCCGTCGCCTGATCAGGGACATTGCCAATGGGTCACCCGCATCCGAATCTGGTTCATCCAGCAATTTTCTGAGGTGCTCATAGGGAAAGGTTCGGTGTGCTTTAACCTCCTCTACAACCTCTGCCCAGATCTCCTTGAACATCGGCCGCCTCAGCTGTTCGCGCATGCCGTCGGCCCACACGGTATAGGTACTATCAGAAATATATCCACCGCGCCGCATCTGAAGCTCGTCCTCGCAAAGAAGGATATAATTCCGTATCGCCTTTTCGTCTTCCGGGCTAACGCTCGCCGCGGATGAGGCTTTAACCGCTGCTAGCGAAAGTTGGTCAAGGATCTTCCAATATCGCTCTACATACAGCGACTCGAACTGGCGAAGCCGTTCACGATAGCTTTGCCGGAGGCCGAACATCACGCCAATGACACCCAGAGCCGTCACGATGAGTGCGATGTCACTTGCCATGCTATCCTCCTGGCTGAATTGGAAGGTTCGGGCTGGCCTGCGAGGCGGGCAGCTCGAACATCCATTATCGGCAAGGAAGCCCTACTAAGTATTCGCGTGACCAGAGATACCAAGAATCTGGGCATCCCGCAGCTCCTGTTATCACTATCATCGCGGTATAAAAACGCACTTGTCCTAGATTGCTCAGGCAACCATGACCGCAGCGCATAAGATCAGCGCGCTCGCGTGCCCTGTCGGTATGGTAGTACCGTGTCCACCGATTCACCGTCCAGGCTGCCGATGCGTGCCGGAAGGCCCACAAAGCTGCGCGATCTGGGCTACGACGAGATCTGGCTGCAGAACTGGCTCGCTGCTGACCCCACCCGGCTGGGCCTGGGCGAGGTCCGGATCATCGCCCAGGAGCTCGTCGCACCGAGGGGCGGCAGCCTGGACATCCTAGCCGCCGACGGTGACACGTACTACAGCGTCGAAGTGCAGCTCGGGGAAGTTGACGCATCCCACAGCTTCAGGGTCTTTGACTACTGGGCCCGTAACCGGACTCGCTTCGAAGGCAAGACTCACGTCGCCGTCCTGATAGTTGAAAGCGCCACCGGCCGTTACCGGGCAGCACTAGACGCCCTCGCCGAGTACCTGCCGCTCGTGGTGATTGAACTGCGGGCCTGGCGGGGCGAGACGGAGGTAGTCCTAGTACCGGAGACGGTCGTGATCAACCAGAACCTTGATGTCGCCGGGCCAGCCGGAACCGTTTCCGGCGAAGCACGGTCCGAGACGGACTGGAAAGCCAGCATTACACCCGAAGCCTGGGCTTTCCACGACGCATTCATCGCCTGGACCCAGGCCAACCTGGGTGAGATACGCGTGGACTATAGCCCGAAGTCCTACGTTGGCATCCGTCGCGGCAGGCGTGTGTGGGCCCCGTTGTGGTTCCGCCGAGACGGCGCCACCATCTACCTGCCCGACCCCGACGGCCTGCGCGGCGAGCAGCAGTCGCCGGCGATGGACGACTTCCAAGAACGCCTCCGCAAGGAAGGCCTGGAAACCAGCTGGCAGCCGACCTACAACGCCGGGGCAAATCCCGTACCCATCCGGCTGCGCCAAGCCGACCTCGCCAAGCCCGTCGTCCAGGAACTCCTCCGCGCAACATTCGAGATCCTTGATCCAGGCACGACGCCGTGGTCAGAACGACGAATACAACCGTCGACCGATATCGAAAGCCCACGATCCGATTCCGATCTCCGTAGCAGCAGCGCCTAGCTAGCAGGGCTCACCAACACAAAACCGCAAGCCGCGAGCAAGCTCGCGGACCAACAAGCTGACGCTTCAACCACAATCACGACTATCCGCAGCATGAGCGGAAGCTCGGTCAGGTCAGGCCGCCGCAGCCGTGGCCGGTATGGTGCGGACGATGACGCATCCACAGTGTAACGTCGAGCGTCCGTAGAGGCGTTACTTCGGCTGGTATGCCTGCCCGCTTCATCAGATTCTGCAGCACCGTCATGAAGCTGCTGTCGTCTTGGCGAAGTGCGTTATGCAATGCTTTCCAAATTTCCTTCGGGCGGCCGAATGCACAGCGTACAACATCGTCGTATACCGGGATCAGGGAGGGCCGTTTCCTAGCGAGCAGCTTGCCTGCGGTCACCCAGCCAACCCCCTCCTGGCTTTCCAGCAAACGCCACAGAGCATCTGCAGGACCGCCGCCTCTAATCAGTCCTACTGCGCCGTCGTCCCACAATGGGACCGTTATCGGAATCTGCTCGAGGAGCGCCGCCGCTTTTTCGCCGAGCGCTCCTTCCAGGAGATCGACTGCCACCAGGGGCGGAAGATGAACGCTGAGCATCTCTATCGAGAGGATGTCTGATGCGGTGAAGCGATTACACGTGTCTGCCCGGTCACCATTGCCGTCGAGAAGCTCAAACCGACCGCCAGTAAAGGACGGAAGCTCTCCCGGCCCGAGACCGACCCCGAAATAGAACCGCAGGTCGTGACAAGCCTGATCATCTTCCAGGAATCTTGTCAACCGCGCAACGTCCAAGTCCACGCGTCGTCTTCCTGGCATGTCCACCCTCCGCTCGGGGTGGGCTCCAGCTTCGCTGATCCAGCGGGCAATGAGCGCGAGGAGGCGTTCGACACGGCCGTGGCTCAGTTCGGCCAGTGGGATTTCCGGCCGCTTGTTACACAGGACATCCTCACGATCAAGACGCGGTATGCCTAGGGCATGCAGGTCTGCGGTGAGGCGATTGCGAGCCTGGGGATCGTTATAGGGGGGCGTATTGCACATCTCATTGACCCGGACCTCAAGGGCTGGCCCACTGCCGTGCGAGTCAGCGTAAAGCGACAGAATTCCGCGGAGACCCGCGCCGGTTGTGTACGTGGTATCGGCCAGCACCGTAAACGACGGGTAGGTCTGACCGGTGCCACCGGTAATCCGGAAATTAGGTAGTGTCGCCCAGGCGCTCACTGTGCGCGCGATTGCCGCGGCGTCGTCGCCTGCTTGCGCGACTGCTGCGAGCACCTCGTCCACTGTCCAGCGCGTCGAGCGGCGGCCATCCGCAGGCTGTTCCTCCGCGTCTACCATGAAGATCGAACCTCCATTAAATCTGGCACCATTGCCGTATCGTCAAGAGAATACACCGGACTGAACTGACTCGCTCGCCTATCACGGACATGTTCTCCACGAATATACGAGAACGAAACGCCCTCATTTCGGCAGATGCGGGCATTTACCTCAAGCGCCGCGACGTATAGGTACAGACGGTCTGGTGTCAGGCGTGGTTGACTGGGCTACCTGGCTGATCGTCGCCCGGCTGGCCTGAGGTCCCCGCCCAATGCCATGGGCTTTAGAGCAATGTGATGGGGGGCGCCTCGCGTGTCGGCTACGGTGGGTGATGTTTCCTGGCTGCAGGGGTGTTGCCGTGGTTTCCCGCGGG
>Ga0310037_10000503_pt1 | contig 25155 bp, 37 predicted proteins | sample Sb_taG_11_FD_200239 | JGI IMG/M metagenome (GOLD analysis project Ga0310037, IMG submission 200239) | Peat soil microbial communities from Weissenstadt, Germany - Sb_50d_3_AS metaG (v2) (version 2) | ecosystem: Environmental > Terrestrial > Soil > Wetlands > Peat | place: Germany: Weissenstadt... | reverse complement strand
TCTGCTCCAGCTTGCTGCCGGACAGCGCGACCTTCGCCGCGTTGACCACGATCACGAAGTCGCCGGTGTCCACGTGCGGCGCGAAGATCGGCTTGTGCTTCCCCCGCAGCAGCACCGCCACGTGGCTAGCCAGGCGGCCGAGCACGACGTCGGACGCGTCGATGACGTGCCACCGGCGGGTAATGTCACTGTCTTTCGGGCTGAAAGTGCGCACAGTCCTGAGCCTTTGCGTATGTATCGTGGTCTAGTCGGCCTGCACCTGCTGGCCGCCGCGGGATGCTCCGCAGGCGCGTCGCAGCGCTGAACGGGCGCATTGCTGAACGCGCGAGTTGGCACGCCGCGTGCATGCCCGTCGCGCATGACGCCAATGCAGCATACTCCGACTCGCCCAGTGATGCCAAAGCGACGCCCCCGGCGCCGGGGCGGACGCTACGCTCATCGTTATGGGTTATCAGGGCGCGAGGCGCATCCGGCCAGGTGCTGACGCGCGCCAGGCGCCCTGGCCGCCTGATGATCCCGGGCAGGCCGGTCAGGGCCCAGGGCAGCCGAACGGCACCGGCACCGGCCCGCAGCAGGTCATCGGTTCCGGCACCGGCGGGTACCGGATCCTCGGTTCCGGCAGCGGCCCGCAGCAGGTCCTCGGTTCCGGCAGCAGCCCGCAGCAGGTCCTCGGTTCCGGCAGCAGCCCGCAGCAGGTCCTCGATTCCGGCAGCAGCCCGCAGCCGACCCTGGCACGCACTCCGGTGCGCGGGTTCCCGCCGCTGGCCCCCGGATACGAACAGCCGCACCATGGCGACGAAGACGACGAGGATCCGGTTCCCCCGGCCTCGATCGCGCCGGGCCCGCGGCGGCGCGGCGCGCGTACCACCGGGTCAGCGGGTTCCCGTCGCCGTTTCTCCCGCGTGGCGTGGCTGGCCGCGGCGGCGGTGCTGGTCGTCGCGGGCGGCGGGTACGCCAGCTACAAGTACCTGTACGAGGCGCGCGTGAACGCTCCGGTGCCCCCGACGCTGCGGCTGCCGACGAACGCTCCCGCGTCACCCGGCTACAACCCGGCCCTCGGCAAGTGGCAGCACATCGGGACCCGGGCCCAGGACCCGGAGCCGCTGACGCTCCAGGAGCTCTTCCCGCCTCAGTTCCAGCTCAACGGCAGCTCATACATACGGACGGCGGCCGACGTGAGCAAGAACTGCTCCCTGGCGGTGTTCGGCTCGAACCTGCAGTCGGCGCTGCAGGCGGGCCGCTGCACCCAGGTGCTGCGGGCCAGCTACATCTCGGGTGACGGCACCATGATGGGCACCGTAGGCGTCGCGAACCTGAGCAGCTCGGCGACCGCCCAGAAGGCCGGCGACGTCACCGGGGCGCAGGAGATCATCGCGCCGCTCGCGGCGCAGAAGGGCCCCACGAGCAAGCTCGGCAACGGCACCGGGGTGGTGCAGGCCGAGATCAAGGGGCACTACCTGATCTTGATGTGGGCCGAATTCACCAACCTGAAGTCGCCGTCGACATCAGCCCAGCGGCAGCGGCTCGAGCAGTTCGCGGACAACCTGCTCACCGGCAGCGCCAACATCAACCTCAGCACCCGGATGCTGACCGGGAAACCCTGATCGTCAGGCCCGTATCCTCCGGGTCTCGGCGGCCCGTGCGGCCAGCCCGGCGGGCGGAGGGTAGCCGACCTCTTCGAGGCACAGCCCGTGCGGCGGGAGGACGCGGACCGCGGGGTCGCGGACGGCGGCCCCGAGCACCTGGGCGGGCCAGCCGGGCGGCCTGCGCCCCTCGCCGACGGCGAGCAGCGCGCCGACCAGCGCGCGCACCATGTTATGGCAGAACGCGTCGGCGGTCACCGTCGCGACGGCCAGGCCCTCGCCGTCGCGGCGCCAGTCCAGCACGCGCAGCGCGCGGATGGTGGTCGCGCCCTCCCGGCGGCGGCAGAACGCGGCGAAGTCGTGCTCGCCCACCAGGGACCGCGCCGCCTCGTTCATGACGGCCAGATCCAGCCGCCGGAACGACCAGAGCGTCTCGTGCCGGCGCAGCGGATCGGCCCGGGCCGAGTCGTCGCAGACCCGGTAGGAGTAGCGGCGCCACAGAGCGGAGAACCGCGCGTCGAACCCGTCCGGCGCCGGGCCGACAGCGTGCACGCGGACATCGGCGGGGAGCACGCCGGCCAGCCGGGCCACGGGATCGTGGACGGCCGCCCAGGGGACCGCCGGCACGTCGGTGTGGACGACCTGCCCGCGGGCGTGTACTCCGGCGTCCGTGCGCCCGGCGACGGTCAGGCCCGGCGGGGGCAGCCGCAGCACCCGGCCGAGCGCCGCGGCCACCGCGTCCTCGACCGTACGCCTGCCGGGCTGGGCGGCCCACCCGGAAAACCCTGACCCGTCGTAGGCCAGGTCAATTCGGAGCCGAACGGGCCGCGGTTCTTGCTCCAAGGTCACCTCAACCGATCGGAGCTGGGTTGCGCCGGCGCGCCGATCGCGCCGGTTAAATAACACCAGCCCGTCCACCACCAGCGGACTCACGCCTCACGCAATGCGGAAGGCGTACTCCGGTTTGATGTGACGAAAGGGACGTAAGGGGCGGGGGTTAGTCGTCGGTGGCGCGCTCAGCTGAGTTGTCGTCCTCGGCGGCTGCGGCCTCGTCCGCTTCGTCGGTCACGGCCGCGGGACCGTCCGCCTCGTTGGCCTCGTCCGCGGCACCGTCCGCCTCGTCGGCCTCAGTGGCCTCCTCGGTCACGGCCTCGGGAGCCTCGGAGCCCTCGTCGGTCACGGCTTCGTCGGTCACGGCTTCGTCGGTCACGGTTTCCGGCTCGGCGACGGCATTGGCCGCGGTGGCAGTGCCGGCCGTGGCGGGGGCGGCCTGGGAGTCGGGACGGCGGGCGCGGCGGCGGGGCTTGGCCGCCGCCGGCTCGCCGCGGACCAGCTCGATGACCGCCATGGCCGCGTTGTCGCCCTTGCGGGGGCCGATCTTCGTGATACGGGTATAGCCGCCGTCACGCTCGGAGAACTGCGGAGCGATCTCGGTGAACAGCTGGTGCACCACGCCCTTGTCTGTGACCACGGTCAGCACGCGCCGACGGGCATGCAGGTCACCACGCTTGGCGAAGGTGATCAGCCGTTCGGCGACCGGACGCAGCCGGCGGGCCTTGGCCTGGGTGGTGGTGATCCGGCCGTGCTGGAACAGCGCGGTGGCCAGATTAGCCAGGATGTGCCGCTCGTGGGCCGGGCTGCCGCCCAGGCGGTGGCCCTTGGTGGGCGTGGGCATAAGGACTTCTCCTTGGTCTACACGGCTCGCGCCGTGTCAGTACTGCTCGGTCTCCACATAGCTCTCGTCGTCGTCGCCGTAAGCACCCACCGCGCTGCTCGGGTCGAATCCGGGCGGCGAGTCCTTGAGCGACAGGCCCATGTCGATGAGCTTCTGCTTGACTTCCTCGATCGACTTAGCGCCGAAGTTTCTGATGTCGAGCAGATCCTGCTCGCTGCGGCCGACCAGCTCGCCTACCGTGTGAATGCCCTCACGCTTGAGGCAGTTATACGAACGGACGGTGAGGTTGAGGTCCTCGATCGGCAGGGCCAGGTCGGCGGCCAGCGCGGCGTCCGTCGGCGACGGGCCGATGTCGATGCCCTCGGCGTCGACGTTGAGCTCGCGGGCCAGCCCGAACAGCTCGACCAGGGTCTTGCCCGCGCTCGCCACCGCGTCCCGCGGCCGCATGCACGGCTTGGTCTCCACGTCGAGGATGAGCCGGTCGAAGTCGGTGCGCTGCTCGACGCGGGTGGCTTCCACCTTGTACGTCACCCGCAGCACGGGCGAGTAGATGGAGTCGATCGGCACCCGGCCGATCTCCTGGCCGGGCTGCTTGTTCTGGGTGGCCGAGACGTAGCCGCGGCCGCGCTCCACAGTCAGCTCCATCTCGAGCTTGCCTTTGGCGTTCAGGGTGGCGATGTGCAGCTCGGGGTTGTGCACCTCGACGCCGGCCGGCGGCGCGATGTCAGCCGCGGTCACCTCGCCCGGGCCCTGCTTGCGCAGGTACATCACGACCGGCTCGTCGTGCTCGGAGGACACCACCAGTTCCTTCAGGTTCAGGATGATGTCGGTCACATCTTCCTTCACGCCGGGGACGGTAGAGAACTCGTGCAGGACGCCCTCGATCCTGATGCTGGTGACGGCGGCTCCGGGGATGGAGGACAGGAGCGTGCGGCGGAGCGAGTTGCCGATGGTGTAGCCGAAACCCGGCTCGAGCGGCTCGATGACGAACCGCGACCGGAACTCGTCTACCTGCTCCTCGGCGAGTGAGGGGCGCTGAGCGATGAGCATTGATATTCCTTTCCACGACGCCCGCTATATGACAGTCGTGATCGGCGGGCCAGGGGCCCGCCTGCCGTGCCGCCATCCGGACGGCACGGCGAGGTGATGCTGTTTACTTCGAGTAGAACTCGACGATGAGCTGTTCCTGGACCAGGGTGTCGATCTGGGCCCGGACCGGCAGCGAGTGGACCAGGATCCGCATGTGGTCCGGGACCACCTCGAGCCAGGCCGGCACGGTGCGCTCGCCGACCTCGGCCTGCGCGACGATGAACGGGGTCAGCTCCCGGGCCTTGGCCGTCACCTCGACGATGTCGTTCTCGCTGACCCGGTAGGACGGGATGTCGACCTTCTTGCCGTTCACCGTGAGGTGCCCGTGCCGGACCAGCTGACGGGCCATGTCGCGGCTCTTGGCGAAGCCCGCGCGGAACACGACGTTGTCCAGGCGGCGCTCGAGCAGCTGGAGCATGGTCTCGCCGGTCCGGCCGTGCTTGCGGGCGGCCTCCTCGTAGTAGCCGTGGAACTGGCGCTCGAGGATGCCGTAGATCCGCTTGGCCTTCTGCTTCTCCCGGATCTGCTGGAGGTAGTCGCCTTCCTTCGGCCGGTTCCGGCCGTGCTCACCCGGCGGGTAGGGCCGGATCTCGATCGGGCACTTCGGCGAGTCGCACTTGGCGCCCTTCAGGAAGAGCTTGGTCTTCTCCCGGCGGCAGAGCTTGCAGTCCGCGCCTGTGTATCGAGCCATTGTGTCGCTATCTCCTGTCAGGGACCGTCAGACCCGGCGCCGCTTGGGCGGCCGGCAGCCATTGTGCGGGACGGGGGTCATGTCCTGGATCGAGCCGACCTCCAGCCCGGTCGCCTGCAGCGACCGAATGGCGGTCTCCCGGCCCGAGCCCGGGCCCTTGACGAAGACGTCCACCTTCCGCATGCCGTGTTCCATGGCCCGGCGCGCGGCGGCCTCGGCCGCCATCTGCGCCGCGTACGGGGTCGACTTACGCGATCCCTTGAATCCGACCTGGCCGGCGGAGGCCCACGAGATGACATTGCCCGTCGGGTCGGTGATCGAGATGATCGTGTTGTTGAACGTGCTCCTGATGTGGGCATGCCCGTGAGCGACGTTCTTCCGCTCCTTGCGGCGCACCTTCTTGGCGGCGGCCTGCTGACGGCTCCTAGGCGGCATCTGCTTCCTTCGAGGTGATCGGTCCGTGCGGACTACTCATTACTTCTTGCCGGCCTTCTTCTTGCCGGCCACCGTCTTCTTCTTGCCCTTGCGGGTGCGCGCGTTGGTCTGCGTCCGCTGCCCGTGTACGGGGAGCCCGCGGCGGTGGCGGATTCCCTGGTAGCAGCCGATTTCGACCTTTCGCCTGATGTCGGCCTGGACCTCGCGGCGCAGGTCACCTTCGACCTGGTAGGTGGCGTCGATCCAGTCGCGGAGCTTGATCAGCTCCTCGTCGGTCAGGCCGCTGACCCTGGTATCCCCGCTGACCCCCGTGGCCTGCAGCGTCTGCAGCGCCCTGGTGCGGCCGATGCCGTAGATATAGGTGAGCGCGACCTCGAGCCGCTTGTCGCGGGGGAGGTCGACACCGGAAAGCCTAGCCATATGCGGGCAGTTCTCCTTCGTCTCGCGGAGGTCCTTCGCGCCGCCCCATGCCCTGCCCGGACATGGCCCCGGCCTCCGTCCGGGGGTTGGCAACCCTAACTGGCTGCCTGCGGTGCGTGTCTATCTCGGTGCGTCCTGCGGTGCGCGTCAGCCCTGACGCTGCTTGTGCCTGGGATCGGCGCAGATGACCATGACGCGGCCGTGCCGGCGAATGATCCGGCACTTACTGCAGATCTTCTTGACGCTCGGCTTGACCTTCACGGTGCTGTCTCCACTAAGTCTGATTCTTACTTGTACCGGTACACGATCCGCCCGCGACTGAGGTCGTAGGGGCTGAGCTCTACGACCACCCGGTCGTCGGGCAGGATGCGGATGTAGTGCATCCGCATCTTCCCGCTGATGTGAGCGAGAACCTTGTGCCCGTTGTCCAGCTCCACCCGGAAGAAGGCATTCGGCAGTGACTCGACAACCGTGCCCTCGATCTCGATGGCGCCGTCTTTCTTGGGCATATCCTCCGCGCTTCGCTCTATAGTGTGGTCCGCGCCTGAGCGCGGATGGGCCTTACTCTCCTGGGTGGCTAGCCCGCCCCGCCCGATCACGCCCGTGCTCGCTTAGACAGCGGGACGAGATAACCGGGAAGGGCTCCGGAGGGTCCGTACCGCTCGCATACGCGAGCCCCGGGTGTCAACCACGGGGAACCCAGCAGATGGGCCGGAGACGAGTGTACTCGACCCGCGGCGCCAACGCGAACCGCCCATGTATATGACACCCGGCGGCCCGCGGCTATTCCCGGTCGCGCCGGGCCCTGCGGATCATGATCCAGGTCCAGGGGATCACGACCAGCAGCCACCAGGGGAACCAGGTCCCGACCCCGATCACGGCCGCGACCGCCCAGATGGCGATGAGCGTGCCGCCGACCACGGCCCAGGCGCCCACGGCCACGCTGCCCGGCGGGAACCTGGCCGGGCTGGCGCCCGTGTCCCTCGGCATGAGCGAGGAGTGCGGGAGGCCGGCGGGCCGCCGCAACGACTCGTCCGGCAGCCGGTACAGGTCGATCACCGGCAGATCGGCCAGTAGCTCTTCGAGCTCTCCCAGCGTCTTGGCGCTGAGCGCGGCGTCCATGCGCTCCGCGAACTCCTCGGCGGTCAGCCGGCCTGCGGCGTGGTGCTCGCGCAGCAACGCCGTGGTGCGGTCGCGATCCGCGTCCGAGGCGCGGATCCGCGGATCACCAGGCACCGGACAGGTCTCCTTCCCGACCAACTCACCCCGGCCTACCTCCGGTCCAGGTCGGCGGAACGCTCGCGGGGTTCCTCTGTCTAGTATCGCCCAGGCGCGCCCGCCCGCCGTCCCCGGCGGTCAGCACCCACGGCCCGTCGGCGCTGATCGCGACCGTGTGCTCGAAGTGCGCGGCCCAGGTCCCGTCCGCGGTGATGACGGTCCACCCGTCGTCCAGCAGGACCGTCTCCGGGCTGCCGATCGTCACCATCGGCTCGATGGCCAGCGCCATGCCGGCGCGCAGCCTCGGCCCGCGGCCGGGCCGGCCGTAGTTCGGCACCGGCGGGTCCATGTGCATCGCGGTGCCGATGCCGTGACCGGTGTACTCCTCGACCACGCCGTACGAGCCCGCCTGAGCGATGCTGACCTCCACCGCGTGCGAGATGTCACCGAGCCTGCCGCCGGCCCGCGCCCGCGCGAGCCCCTGCCACAGCGCGGCCTCACACGTACGCAGCAGCGCGGCGTGCTCGGCGGAAATGGCGCCGACGCCCACGGTGACCGCCGCGTCCCCGTGCCATCCGCTCACGATGGCGCCGCAGTCGATGGAGATGATGTCGCCCTCGTTCAGGCGCCGGGCCGGGCTCGGGATGCCGTGCACGATCTCGTCGTTCACCGACGTGCAGATCGTGGCGGGATACCCGTGGTAGCCCAGGAACGACGGGGTGGCGCCCGCGGCGCGGATCTCGCGCTCGGCGAGGGCGTCGAGCTCGGCGGTGGTGACGCCGGGCCGGACCGCCGCGGCGACCGTCTCGAGGGTGCGCGCCACGACCAGCCCGGCCTCGCGCATGATCGCGATCTGCCCCGGGGTCTTGATCTGGATAGCACGCCCGCGCCGTGGCCGCATTCCAGCCGCCCTCAGCGTACGAACGGGCGGAGCGCGGCCAGCGCCCGGCTGGTGATCTCTTCGACCGGGCCGGTCGCGTCGATGCCGATCAGGATGTTCTCATCGGCGTAGAACGCAATGAGCGGTGAGGTCTGCTCGGCGTAGACCTCGATCCGGTGCCTGATGGTCTCCTCGGAGTCGTCGTCCCGCTGGAAGAGCTCGCCACCGCAGTCGTCGCAGATGAGGTTGCGGGCCGGCGGGTCGTACAGGACGTGCCAGACCCGCTCGCAGCGGCGGCAGGTCCGGCGCCCGGACAGCCGCCGCACCACCTCGTCCTCGTCCACCACCAGCTCGAGCACCACGCCCAGCCTGGCGTCAAACTCCGAGAGCATCTTCTTCAGCGTCTCGGCCTGCGGCACGTTACGGGGGAACCCGTCGAGCAGGAACCCCTCCTGCGCGTCCTCCTCGGACAGCCGGTCCCGGACCATGCCCACGGTGACCTCGTCGGGAACCAGGTCACCGCGTTCCATGTACTCCCGGGCCTTACGCCCCAGTTCGGTGTGGTTCGTCACGTTGTAGCGGAAGATGTCACCTGTCGAAATCCTCGGGATCGCCAGGTGCGAGGAGATGAACTGGGCCTGTGTCCCCTTGCCCGCACCGGGGGGCCCGACGAGGACGATGCGCACTATCGCAAGAAACCCTCATAGTTGCGCTGCTGCAACTGGCTCTCGATCTGCTTCACGGTGTCGAGTCCCACGCCGACCATGATCAGCAGGCTGACCCCGCTGAACGGGAACTGCTGGCCGACCCCGATGGCGGTGAGCGCGACCAGGGGGAACAGCGCGATCAGGCCCAGGTACGTCGAGCCGGGCGCGGTGAGCCTGCTGAGCACGTAGCCGAGGTACTCGGCGGTCGGTCTCCCCGGCCGGATGCCGGGGATGAACCCGCCGTACTTCTTCATGTTGTCGGCCACCTCGGTGGGGTTGAAGGTGATCGATACGTAGAAGTACGTGAACCCGACGATCAGCACGAAGAACGCGAGCATGTAGACGCCGGCCGTCTGCAGGTTGCTCGAGCCGCCCAGCGCCAGGTAGCGGTCCACCCAGGACACCCAGCCCTGCGGTTTCGTCTGGTTGCCGAACAGCTGCGCGCCGAGCGTCGGGATGTACAGCAGCGACGAAGCGAAGATGACCGGGATCACCCCGGCCTGGTTCACCTTCATCGGGATGTAGGTCGAGGTGCCGCCGTACATCCGCCGGCCGACCATCCGCTTGGCGTACTGGACCGGGATGCGGCGCTGGGCCTGTTCCATGAACACGATGAAGGCCACGATGGCGATCACCACGAGGATGGCCACGCCGGCGTAGAAGGCCGACTTGTCACGGTAGATGGCCAGGATCTCGCCGGGGATGACGGAGATCACGGTGGTGAAGATCAGCACCGACATGCCGTTCCCGACGCCGCGGTCGGTGATCAGCTCGCCCATCCACATGATGACCGTGGTGCCGGCCACCATGCAGATCACCATGGTGGCGATGTTGAACACCCCGGCGTTCGGGATCAGCGGGTTGTTGGTCGCCGTGCCGCAGCCGTTGAACAGCGTGCCGGACCGGGCCAGCTCGATGTAGCCGGTGGACTGCAGGACGGCCAGGCCCACGGTCAGGTACCGGGTGTACTGGGTGATCTTCGCCTGGCCGGCCTGGCCTTCCTGCTTCAGCGTCTCCAGCCGCGGGATCACGACCGTCAGCAGCTGCAGGATGATGCTGGCGGTGATGTACGGCATGATGCCGAGGGCGAACACCGACAGGTGCAGCAGCGCCTGGCCGCTGAGCAGGTTGACGATACCGAGCACGCCGGCCGTAGGGCTGCCGGGAGTCGTCGCGAGGTTGGAGCAGTAGGCGACGTTCTTCTCGTCGATGCCGGGCGTGGGCAGCGAGGCCCCGAACCGGAACAACGCGATAAGGCCCAGCGTGACCAGCATCTTCTTGCGAAGGTCCGGCGTCTGGAACGCCCGCACGAAGGCCGTCAGCATGCGCAGTCCTCGGTTCGGTTGATCGGGCAGTCCACGTATCTTACCCGGCTGTACACTTTTTCGCTCCCTCGCTCTGTTGTCCCGCTCGCCTCCGGGCCCCGCCCACCTCCCCATCCCTGTTCACTGGCGCCCTTTGGCTCGCGGGAGGTCAGGAGAGCTGGGTGACGGTCCCGCCGGCGCGCTCGATCTTGGCGGCGGCGGTGGCCGAGAACGCGTGCGCGGTCACCCGCAGCGCGACCGAGAGCTCGCCGTTGCCCAGCACCTTGATCAGCTCACCGCGACGCGCCGCGCCCCTGGCGACCATGCTCTCCGGGGTCACGTCGCCGCCCTCTGGGTACAGCTGGGCCAGCCGGCCGGTGTTCACCACCTGGTAGGTGGTACGAAAGCCGGCGTTCGAGAAGCCCTTCAGCTTGGGCACCCGGCGGTGCAGCGGCATCTGGCCGCCCTCGAAGCTCGCGGGGACCTGGCCGCGGGCCTTGGTGCCCTTGGTGCCGCGGCCCGCGGTCTTCCCCTTGGACGCCTCGCCGCGGCCGACCCTCGTCTTGGCCTTGTGCGCCCCCGGCGCCGGCCGCAGATGATGCAGCTTGAGCCCGCGCCCGGACGCCGCCTGCTCGGCGGTGTTCGTCTCCGGCATTTAATCCACTTCCTCTACCACTACCAGGTGGCGCACGGTCTTGATCATGCCGCGGAACTCTGGGCGGTCCGGCCTGACCACGACCTGGCCGATCCGCCGCAGCCCCAGCGAACGCAGCGAATTCCGCTGTGCGCTGGTCCCGCCGATCTTCGACTTGATCTGGGTCACCTTCAGCTGTGCCATCGGTCTGCTCCTGTCTGGCTCAGGACCCGGCCGCCGCGGCGGCGCGCGCCCGCAGCATGGCCGCCGGCGCCACGTCCTCGATCGGCAGGCCGCGCTTGGCGGCGATCTCCTCGGGCCGGTTCAGGCTCTTCAGCGCCGCCACCGTCGCGTGCACGACGTTGATCGGGTTCGAGGAGCCCAGCGAGCGGGACAGCACGTCGCTGATCCCGGCGCACTCGAGCACGGCCCGGACCGGGCCGCCGGCGATGACGCCGGTACCGGGGCTGGCCGGCTTCAGCAGCACCACCCCCGCCGCCTCCTCGCCCTGGACCGTATGCGGGATCGTGCTGCCGATGCGCGGCACCCGGAAGAAGTGCTTCTTCGCCTCTTCGACACCCTTGGCGATGGCGGCCGGGACCTCCTTGGCCTTGCCGTACCCGACGCCGACCATCCCGTTGCCGTCGCCCACCACGACCAGCGCGGTGAAGCTGAAGCGCCGGCCGCCCTTGACCACCTTGGCCACGCGGTTGATGGTCACCACGTGCTCAAGGTAGGCAGCCTGCTTTTCGGCCGCGCTGCCGCGCCGGTCCTCACGGCGCTCGCGCCGCTCGCCGCCGCCACCGCGCCGCGGTGCTCCTGGCATTAGCCCTTCCTCATCTCTGTCTTGCCGTGCTCGTTCACAGTGTTTCCCGCTCGCTCACAGTTGCAGGCCGCCTTCCCGGGCGCCGTCCGCGAGGGCCGCGACGCGGCCGTGATACCGGTAGCCGCCGCGGTCGAACACCACGGCCGCGATGCCGGCTTGCGCCGCGCGCTGCGCGAGCAGTTCGCCGACCTTGCGCGCCTTGGCCGTCTTGTCGCCCTCGGCGGCCCGGATCGCCGGGTCCAGGGTGGACGCGGCGGCCAGCGTGCGGCCCGCGCTGTCGTCCACGATCTGCGCGAACATGTGCCGGGCGGACCGGTTCACCACCAGCCGCGGCCTGCTCGCGCTGCCGGTGACCTTCTTGCGTACCCGCAGGTGACGCCGCACCCGGCTGGCCGCGGCCCGATGGGTGTGCGACCCTATCCGCCCGGTGACGCGGGCGTGCGACCTGGTCTTGGTGCCAGCCATGATTACTTCCCAGCCTTCCCGACCTTGCGGCGGACCACTTCGCCCTGGTACCGCACGCCCTTGCCCTTGTACGGATCCGGCTTGCGGAGCTTGCGGATTTGCGCCGCGATCTCGCCCACCTGCTGCTTGTCGATGCCCTCCACGACGAACCGGGTGGGGGCCTCGACCCGGAAGGTGATGCCCTCCGGCGGGATGATGGTCACGGGGTGGCTGAACCCGAGCGCGAACTCCAGGTCGCTTCCCCTGGCCTGCACCCGGTAGCCGACGCCGACGATCTCCAGCGTCTTGCGGTAACCGTCGGTGACGCCGGTGACCATGTTCGCGATCAGCGTGCGGGACAGGCCGTGCAGCGCGCGCACCGAGCCCTCGTCGTTGGGCCTGGTCACCCTGATTACCCCGTCCTCGCGGACGACGTCGATGGGCTCGGCGACGGTGTGCTTCAGCGTCCCCTTCGGCCCCTGCACGGTGACCTCGCGCCCGTCGATGGTGACCTGTACCCCGCTGGGGATGGTCACGGGGAGCCGCCCGATCCTTGACATTGCAGCTCCTCCCTTACCAGACGAAGGCGAGGACTTCCCCGCCCACGCCGCGCTTCTTGGCCTGCTTGTCGGTCAGCAGCCCACCGGAGGTGGAGATGATCGCCACGCCGAGGCCGCCGAGCACCCGGGGCAGGTCGTCCTTCTTCGCGTAGACCCGCAGGCCCGGCTTGGACACCCGCTTGATGCCGGCGATGGACCGCTCACGCGCGTTGCCGTACTTGAGCGAGATCACCAGGTTCCTGCCCACCTCGGCGTCTTCGACGCGCCAGGCGGCGATGTAGCCCTCCTGCTGGAGGATCTCCGCGATGTGGGACTTGATCTTGGAGTACGGCATGCCCACCGTGTCGTGGTACGCCGAGTTCGCGTTGCGCAGACGCGTCAGCATGTCTGCGATGGGGTCGGTCATCGTCATGGCCAACAGGCCTTCCTCACCGCGGTTTCCCGGTCGGGACCTGCGGTGTGCTCGTCTCGTTTATTACCAGCTGGACTTGGTGATGCCGGGCAGCTCGCCGCGGTGCGCCATGGTCCGGAAACAGATCCGGCACAGGCTGAACCTGCGGTAGACGGCCCGCGGCCGCCCGCAGCGCGTGCACCGCGTGTACCCGCGGACCTGGAACTTGGGCGTCCGCTTCTGCTTGACGACCAGCGCCTTCTTTGCCACTTGTCACCCCTCCCTGAAGGGGAATCCGAGCCGCCGCAGTAGCGAGCGGCCCTCGGCGTCGTTGGTTGCGGTGGTCACGACGGTGATATCCATGCCACGCTGACGGTCCACCTTGTCCGGATCGATCTCGTGGAACATCACCTGCTCGACCAGCCCGAACGTGTAGTTACCGTGCCCGTCGAACTGCCGGTCGGACAGGCCGCGGAAGTCGCGGATCCGGGGCAGCGCGATGGTCAGCAGGCGGTCCAGGAACTCCCACATGCGGTCCCCGCGCAGCGTGACGTGCGCGCCGATGGGCATGCCCTCGCGCAGCTTGAACTGGGCGACGGACCTCTTCGCCCGGGCCACGGCCGGCTTCTGCCCGGTGATGGTGGACAGGTCCCGGACCGCGCCCTCGATGAGCTTGGCGTCCCTGGCCGCCTCGCCCACGCCCATGTTCACCACGATCTTGGTCAGCCCGGGGATCTGCATCACGTTGGCGTAGCCGAACTCCTGCTTGAGCGCGGAGGCGATCTCGGCCCGGTAACGCTCCTTGAGCCGCGGCACGGCCGGGGCCTCGGTCGCCATCAGATGTCCTTCCCGCTCGGCCGGGCGACGCGGATCTTCCTGCCGTCCTCGTCGAACCGGTAGCCGACCCGGGCCGCCTGCCTGCTGTCCGGATCGGCCAGCTGAACGTTGCTCACGTCGATCGGCGCTTCCTCGTGCGTGATGCCGCCTTCCTTGGCACCGCGCTGGCCCTGGTAGGTGACCTTCTTGTTCTTCTTGACCATGTTCACGCCCTGGACGAGGACCTTGCCCTTGTCCGGATAGGCCGCGATCACCAGGCCGGTACGGCCCTTGTCGCGGCCCGCGACCACGATCACATGATCGTTCTTCTTGATCTTCATCACAGCACCTCCGGCGCCAGTGAGATGATCCGCATGAACCGCTTCTCGCGCAGTTCACGGCCGACCGGCCCGAAGATGCGGGTCCCGCGCGGGTCACCGCCGTCCCGGATCAGCACCGCGGCGTTCTCGTCGAACCGGATGTAGGAGCCGTCGCCGCGGCGGCGCTCCTTGCGCGTGCGCACGACGACCGCCTTGACGACATCGCCCTTCTTCACGCCGGCGCCGGGAAGGGCATCCTTCACGGTCGCCACGATGACGTCACCGATGCCCGCGTATCGTCGGCCGCTGCCGCCGAGCACACGGATGCACAAGATCTCCTTCGCACCCGTGTTGTCGGCGACCTTGAGCCGCGACTCCTGCTGGATCACGTCAACTCCTGCTATCTTTCGCCGGCATCGGAGCCAGGCGGTCTGCTATTACTTGGCCTTCTCGAGGATCTCGGCTACCCGCCAGCGCTTGGTCGCGGACAGCGGCCGGGTCTCCATCAGCAGCACACGGTCGCCCACGCCGCAGGCGTTGTCGGCGTCGTGCGCCTGGTACTTCTTGGTACGGCGCAGGACCTTGCCGTACTTGGGGTGCTTGACGTGGTCCTCGACCTCGACCACGACGGTCTTGTCCATCTTGTCGCTGACCACGAGGCCTTCCCGGCTCTTGCGGTAGCCGCGTGTCGTCGCGGCACCGGTGGCGTTCTCGCTCACTCGCTCGTCTCCTCGGCTTCGGTGTCCCCGGCGGCGTCACCGGCGGCCACGGTGGCCGCCGGCTGCTCCGGTTCGAGATCCTCCGGTTCGCCGGACTCCTCGACCAGGGTGATGATCCCGAGCTCGCGCTCGCGCATCACTGTGTAGATCCTGGCGATTTCCTTGCGGACCGCACGCAGCCTGCCATGGCTCTCCAGCTGGCCGGTGGCGCCCTGGAAGCGCAGGTTGAACAGCTCTTCCTTGGCCTCGGCCAGCTTGGCGTGCAGTTCCTCCTCGGTGGACACGCGCAGCTGCGCGGTCAGGCCGCTCGCCATCAGCCCTCACCCAACTCTCGCTTGACCACCCGGCACTTCATCGGCAGCTTGTGGATCGCGCGGCGCAGCGCCTCCTGGGCCACCGGCTCCGCGACCCCGGACAGCTCGAACATGACCCGGCCCGGCTTCACGTTGGCGATCCACCATTCCGGCGATCCCTTGCCCGAGCCCATCCGGGTCTCGGCCGGCTTCTTGGTCAGCGGCCGGTCCGGGTAGATGTTGATCCAGACCTTCCCGCCACGGCGGATGTGCCGGGTCATGGCGATACGGGCCGCCTCGATCTGCCGGTTGGTCACGTAGGCGTGCTCGAGGGCCTGGATCCCGTACTCGCCGAACGACACGTGGGTCCCGCCGGTCGCATTGCCGGTCCGGTGCGGCCGGTGCTGCTTGCGATGCTTGACCCTGCGCGGAATGAGCATGTCCTCAGCCCTCCTCGCCCGCGGTCGCGGTCTCGGCGGGCCGGCGGCGCCGCGGCGCGTCGCCGCGGGACGGACGCTGGGGGCGCTGCTGGGCCGCGGCCCGCAGGGCAGCGGCCTGCGCCTCCCGCCCCGCCCGGCTGGTCGGGGCCTCGCCCTTGTAGATCCAGACCTTCACGCCGATCCGGCCGAAGGTGGTGCGGGCCTCGTAGAAGCCGTAGTCGATGTCCGCGCGCAGGGTGTGCAGCGGCACCCGGCCCTCGCGGTAGAACTCCGACCGCGACATCTCCGCGCCGCCCAGGCGGCCCGAGCACTGCACCCGGATCCCCTTGGCGCCGCCCTTCATGGCGCTCTGGATCGCCTTGCGCATGGCCCGCCGGAACGAGACCCGGCTGGACAGCTGCTCGGCGACCCCCTGGGCGACCAGCTGGGCGTCGGTCTCGGGGTTCTTCACCTCGAGGATGTTCAGCTGGATCTGCTTGGCGGTCAGCTTCTCCAGGTCGCCGCGGATACGGTCGGCCTCCGCGCCGCGGCGGCCGATGACGATCCCGGGCCGGGCGGTGTGGATGTCCACCCGCACCCGGTCCCTGGTCCGCTCGATCTCGACCTTGGAGATGCCGGCCCGCTCCATGCCGCGCTGCAGCATGCGCCGGATCGCCACGTCCTCGGCCACGTATTCCTTGTACAGCTTGTCGGCGTACCACCGGCTCTTGAAGTCGGTGGTGATGCCGAGCCGGAACCCGTGCGGGTTCACTTTCTGTCCCACTAGCGGGTCCCTCCCTCGGAGTCGTCGGAGACGATGACCGTGATGTGACTGGTGCGCTTGAGGATCCGGTAGCCGCGGCCCTGGGCGCGCGGCCGGAAGCGCTTGAGCGTCGGGCCCTCGTCGACCCAGGCGCGACGCACCCACAGCATGCCCCGGTCCCCGCGCCCGCCCATGGCGTCCGCGTTGGCGATCGCGCTGGCGAGCACCTTGCCGACCGGCTCGCTGGCCGACTGCGGCGCGAAGTCCAGCACGGCCTGCGCCTGGTCAGCGGGCAGCCCGCGGATCAGGTCCACCACCCGGCGGGCCTTCCGCGGCGTGACGCGGACATACCGCGCCTTTGCCCTTGCTTCCATCAATCCTCCTGTCCGCACGCAGCCACGACCCTCGCGGGGCGAAGCCCCGCAACGGGGGGCTCCGGGGGGTCGTCCCCCCGGGCTAGCAGAGCCATGTGTCGTCGTTCTCCTATCGGCGGCTGCGCCGGTCGTCCTTGACGTGACTGCGGAAAGTCCGCGTGGGCGCGAACTCGCCAAGCTTGTGGCCCACCATCGACTCGGTGATGAACACCGGGATGTGCTTCCTGCCGTCATGAACGGCGATCGTGTGGCCGAGCATGGCCGGCACGATCATGGAACGCCTGGACCACGTCCTGATGACGGTCTTGCTCCCCTTGTCGTTCTGCACGTCCACCTTCTTCATCAGGTGGTCGTCCACGAAGGGGCCCTTCTTAAGGCTACGAGGCATCGCGTGCTGCTCCTACCGCTTGTTCCTGCCGCGGCGACGGCTGATCAGCCGGTCACTCGGCTTGTGCGCCCGCCGGGTCCGGCCCTCCGGCTGGCCCCACGGGCTGACCGGATGGCGTCCGCCGGAGCTCTTGCCCTCGCCGCCGCCCAGCGGATGGTCCACGGGGTTCATGGCCACGCCGCGCACCGACGGCCGGCGGCCCTTCCACCGGTTGCGGCCGGCCTTGCCGAGCTTGACGTTGCCCTGCTCGGCGTTGCCCACCTCACCGACCGTGGCCCGGCAGGTCGCGTCCACCCGCCGGATCTCGCCGGACGGCATCCGCAGCTGGGCGTAGCCGCCCTCCTTGGCCAGCAGCTGCACGCCGGCGCCCGCCGAGCGCGCGATCTTCGCGCCGCCGCCGGGCCGCAGCTCGATGGCGTGCACCACGGTGCCGGTCGGGATGCTGCGCAGCGGCAGCGAGTTGCCCGGCTTGATGTCCGCGCCGGTGCCGCTTTCCACGGTGTCCCCGGCGGACAGGCCCTGCGGGCAGATGATGTAGCGCTTCTCGCCGTCAGCAAAGTGGAGCAGCGCGATCCTCGCCGTGCGGTTCGGGTCGTACTCGATGTGCGCGACCTTGGCCGGCACGCCGTCCTTGTCCGCCCGCCGGAAGTCGATCAGCCGGTAGGACCGCTTGTGGCCGCCGCCCTGGTGCCGGGCGGTGACGCGGCCGTGCACGTTCCGGCCGCCGCGGGAGATCAGCGGGCGCACCAGCGACTTCTCCGGCTCACTCCTGGTGACCTCGGAGAAGTCCGAGCCGCTCGCGCCGCGCCGCCCCGGGGTGGTCGGCTTGTACTTACGGATTGCCATGTCTGGTCGCGTCTCCCTCAGGCGCCGAAGATGTCGATCCGGTCCCCCGCGGCGAGGGTCACGATCGCTCGCTTGGTGTCCGGCCGCTTGCCCCAGCCATACCGGGTGCGCCGCCGCTTGCCCTGCCGGTTCGCGGTGTTGACCCCGGTCACCTTGACCCCGAACACGGCCTCGACGGCCAGCCTGATCTGGGTCTTGTTGGCGCCGGGAGCGACGACGAAGGTGTACTTGCCCTCGTCGAGCAGCCCGTAGCTCTTCTCCGAGACCACCGGTCGCAGCAGGATGTCCCTCGGGTTGTGGTCCCGGCTCACTGGTCCGCTCCCTTCGTCGCCCTGGCCCTGGTGACGAACGCCGTCAGGGCCTGCTCGGTGAAGACCACGTGATCGCTGGCCAGCACGTCGTAGGTGTTGAGCTGGTCCTCGGCCAGGACGTGCACGCGCGGCACGTTCCGCAGCGACTTCCAGGTGACCTCGTCGTCTCGGTGCGCGACGACGAGGACTCGTGGCAGAGCGCCGGGCGAGCCGCTGAAATCGAGAGCCCCGGTCAGCACGGCCACGGCATCCCTGGTCTTCGGCACGCCGCCGTCGACGAAGCCGCTGACGATCAGGACCCGGCCGTGGCTGAGCCGATCGGACAGCGCGCCGCGCAGGGCCGCGGCCTTCATCTTCTTCGGCGTCCGCTGCACGTAGGAACGCGGCACCGGGCCGTGGACCGTGCCGCCGCCGGTGTACTGGGGCGCGCGGATCGAGCCCTGGCGGGCCCGGCCGGTGCCCTTCTGCCGGTACGGCTTCTTGCCGCCGCCGCGGACCTGGCCGCGGCTCTTGGCGGCGTGCGTGCCCTGACGGGCCGCGGCCTGCTGGGCCACCACGACCTGGTGGATCAGCGGCACGTTCACCTTGGCGGCGAAGATCTCCTCCGGCAGGTCAACCGTCTTGCCCTGCGCGCCAATGACGCTGACTGCGGTCATCAGGCCTCACTCCCACGCTCGGCTAGGTTCCTGACCGCGGTGCGGACCAGGACGACACGGCCGCTCGGGCCGGGCACCGCGCCCTTGATCAGGAGCAGCCCGCGCTCGGTGTCGACGGAATGCACGGTGAGCGACTGCACCGTGGTGCGCACGCCGCCCATCCGGCCGGCCATCCGCACCCCCTTGAACACCCGGCCCGGGGTGGCGCAGGCGCCGATGGACCCGGGTGAGCGGTGCTTGCGCTGGGTGCCGTGCGCGGCGCCCAGGCCCTTGAAGCCGTGCCGCTTCATGACGCCCGCGGTGCCCTTGCCCTTGCTCCGGCCGGTCACGTCCACGTGCTGGCCGCTGGCGAACACCCCGGCCGTGACCTCCTGCCCGAGCGTGTACTCCGACGCGTCGTCGGTGCGCAGCTCGGCCAGATACCGGCGCGGGGTCAGGCCGGCCTTCTCGAACACGCCGCTGACCGGCTTGGTCACCTTGCGCGGATCGATCTCGCCGAAGCCGAGTTGCACGGCCGAGTACCCGTCGGTGGCCGGGGTACGCACGGCGGTCACCACGCAGGGCCCGGCCTGCACGACCGTGACCGGCACGATCTGCCCGGCCTCGTTGAAGACCTGGGTCATGCCAAGCTTGGTGCCCAGGATCCCTTTGATCTGCTTGCCCATGTCGGTGCGTCCCTCAGAGCTTGATCTCGATGTCGACGCCGGCCGGCAGGTCGAGGCGCATCAGCGAGTCCACCGTCTTGGGCGTGGGGTCGATGATGTCGATCAGCCGCTTGTGCGTCCGCATCTCGAAGTGCTCGCGCGAGTCCTTGTACTTGTGCGGAGAGCGGATGACGCAGTACACGTTCTTCTCGGTAGGCAGCGGCACCGGGCCAGCCACCCGCGCGCCGGTACGCGTCACGGTGTCGACGATCTTCCGCGCCGAGCTGTCGATGACCTCGTGGTCATATGCCTTGAGCCGGATGCGGATCTTCTGTCCCGCCATGTTGGCCTCGGTGTCCTTCGCTTCTTAGTCAGCCGCTGTGCTGTGCTGTGCCCGGGGGCTCCGCCCCCAGGGCGACCCCCCGATTTTGCCGCGCGAGGCGGGCCTGACCTTCGGCCAGGCCCGCCGTCGCACGACGTTACTTGATAATTTTCGTGACCCGGCCGGAGCCGACGGTGCGGCCGCCTTCGCGGATCGCGAACCGCAGCCCTTGCTCCATGGCGATCGGCTGGATCAGCTCCACGCGCATGTCGGTCCGGTCGCCCGGCATGACCATCTCGGTGCCCTCGGGCAGGTACACCACGCCGGTCACGTCGGTGGTCCGGAAGTAGAACTGCGGACGGTAGTTGTTGAAGAACGGCGTGTGCCGGCCGCCCTCGTCCTTGGACAGGATGTAGACCTGGCCCTCGAACTCGGTGTGCGGGGTGCTGGTGCCCGGCTTGATCACGACCTGGCCGCGCTCCACCTCCTCGCGCTTGATGCCGCGCAGCAGCAGGCCCACGTTGTCGCCGGCCTGGCCGTCGTCCAGGATCTTGCGGAACATCTCCACACCGGTGACGGTGGTGGACTGCGCCTTGGTCTTGATCCCGACGATGTCGACGGTCTCGCCGGTGTGGATGGTGCCGCGCTCGATCCGGCCGGTCACCACGGTGCCGCGGCCGGTGATCGAGAACACGTCCTCGACCGGCATCAGGAACGGCTTGTCGACCTCGCGCACCGGCTCGGGGATCGAGTCGTCGCACGCGGTCATGAGCTCGAGGACCTTCTCGCCCCACTCCTCGTCGCCCTCGAGCGCCTTCAGCGCCGATACCCGGACGACCGGCACGTCGTCACCGGGGAACTCGTACTCGGTGAGCAGCTCGCGGACCTCGAGCTCGACGAGCTCGAGGATCTCCTCGTCGTCCACCATGTCCGCCTTGTTCAGCGCCACCACGATGGAGGGCACGCCGACCTGGCGGGCGAGCAGCACGTGCTCGCGGGTCTGCGGCATCGGGCCGTCGGTCGCGGCCACCACGAGAATGGCGCCGTCCATCTGGGCCGCGCCCGTGATCATGTTCTTGATGTAGTCCGCGTGACCCGGGCAGTCCACGTGCGCGTAGTGCCGCTTCTCGGTCTGGTACTCGACGTGCGAGATCGAGATCGTGATCCCGCGCTCCTTCTCCTCCTTCGCGTTGTCGATCTGGTCGAAGGGGGTGAAGGGGTTGACGTCAGGCATCTTGTCGTGCAGCACCTTGGTGATCGCCGCGGTCAGCGTGGTCTTGCCGTGGTCGATGTGCCCGATGGTGCCGATGTTGACGTGCGGCTTAGTCCGCTGGAACTTGGCCTTCGCCACTGGTTTCTCCTCGTTGGTTACTGTTCCGGCCACCAGCCGGGCTGGGCTGGGCTGGAACGGGTTGGGGCCGAACTGACTACTCGCCTCGCGCCTTGGCGATGATCTCCTTGGCGATGCTGGGCGGGACCTCGGCGTATGAGTCGAACTGCATGCTGTAGTCGGCCCTGCCCTGGGTCCGGCTGCGCAGGTCCCCCACGTAGCCGAACATCTCCGACAGCGGGACAAGCGCCTTGACTGCCCTGGCCCCGGATCGTTCCTCCATGGCCTGGATGTGGCCACGGCGGCTGTTAAGGTCGCCGATGACATCGCCCATGTACTCCTCCGGCGTCCTGACCTCGACGGCCATGACCGGCTCGAGCAGCACGGGATTCGCCTGGGCGGCCGCCTTCTTGAACGCCATCGAACCCGCGATCTTGAAGGCCAGCTCGGACGAGTCGACCTCGTGGTAGGCGCCGTCGGTCAGCGTCACCTTCACGTCGACCATCGGGTAGCCGGCCAGGACGCCGAACTCGGCCGCCTCCTGGCAGCCGGCGTCCACCGAGGGGATGTACTCCCTGGGGATCCGGCCTCCGGTCACCTTGTTCTCGAATTCGTACCCGCCGCCGTCGCCGCCGGTCGGCTCCAGGTTGATGAGCACGCGACCGTACTGGCCGGAGCCGCCGGTCTGCTTCTTGTGCGTGTACTCGACCTTCTCGACCTTCCGGGTGACGGTCTCCCGGTAGGCAACCTGCGGGCGGCCGATGTTCGCCTCGACCTTGAACTCCCGCCGCATGCGGTCGACCAGCACCTCCAGGTGCAGCTCACCCATGCCGGAGATGATCGTCTGGCCGGTCTCCTCGTCGGTCCTGACCTGGAAGGTCGGGTCCTCCTCGGCGAGCCGGCCGATGGCGGTGCCCAGCTTCTCCTGGTCGCTCTTGGTCCTCGGCTCGATGGCCACGTTGATCACCGGAGCCGGGAACGTCATCGACTCCAGGATGACCGGCTTGTCCTGCGCGCTCAGCGTGTCGCCCGTGGTGGTGTCCTTCAGCCCCATCACGGCGACGATCTGCCCGGCCACCGCGAACGGGCGCTCCTCGCGCTTGTTCGCGTGCATCTGGTAGATCTTGCCGATCCGCTCCCGGCGGCCCTTGATGGAGTTCAGCACGTTGCTGCCCGACTCCACCGTGCCGGAGTAGACGCGGATGTAGGTGAGCTTGCCAAGGTGCTGGTCCGACATGATCTTGAACGCGAGCGCCGCGAACGGCGCCTCCGGGTTGGCCTGCCGCTCGATGACCGTGTCCTCGTCGCCCACCGCGTGGCCCTTGACCGACGGGATGTCGACCGGGCTCGGCAGGTAGTCCACGATCGCGTCGAGCATCGGCTGGACGCCCTTGTTCTTGAACGCGGTCCCGCACAGCACGGGGGTCACCGCGCCGGCGACGGTCGCCCGGCGGATGGCCGCGACGAGCTGCTCCTCGGTGGGCTCGGTGCCCTCCAGGTACAGCTCCATCATCTCGTCGTCGTTCTCGGCGATCACTTCGAGCAGCCGGTCGCGGTATTCGCGCGCGGCCTCGGCGTGGTCGTCGGGGATCACGACGACGTCGTACTTGTCGCCCTTGCCCTCGGTCTGCCACAGCAGCGCGCGCATCCGCACCAGGTCGATGACCCCGCGGAAGTCGGACTCCACGCCCCAGGGCAGCTGGACGACCAGCGGCGTCGCGCCGAGCCGGTCGGTGATCATGTCCACGCAGCGGTGGAACTCGGCGCCGACCCGGTCCATCTTGTTGACGAAGCAGATCCGCGGTACGCCGTACCGGTCGGCCTGCCGCCACACGGTCTCGGACTGGGGCTCCACGCCGGCCACGGCGTCGAAGACCGCCACCGCCCCGTCGAGGACGCGCAGCGAGCGCTCGACCTCGACGGTGAAGTCCACGTGACCCGGGGTGTCGATGATGTTGATGGTGTGGCCGAGCCAGTGCGTGGTGGTCGCGGCAGACGTGATCGTGATGCCGCGCTCCTGCTCCTGCTCCATCCAGTCCATGGTGGCCGCGCCCTCATGGACCTCACCGAGCTTGTAGTTGATACCGGTGTAGAACAGGATCCGCTCGGTTGTCGTCGTTTTGCCCGCGTCGATATGCGCCATGATCCCGATGTTGCGGACCTTGGCGAGGTCTACTGCGGTCTGGGTGGCCACGATTCCTCTATCTCGTAAGTCTTGGTTCTGGCTAGCCTTGCGGTTTACCAGCGGTAGTGGGCGAATGCCTTGTTGGACTCCGCCATCTTGTGGGTGTCCTCGCGCCGCTTCACGCTGGCGCCGAGGCCGTTGCTCGCGTCGAGCAGCTCGTTCATGAGCCGCTCGGTCATGGTCTTCTCCCGGCGGTTCCTGGAGTAGGCCACGATCCAGCGCAGCGCCAGCGTGGTGCTGCGGGAGGCGCGGACCTCGACCGGGACCTGGTAGGTGGCGCCGCCCACTCGGCGGCTCTTGACCTCCAGGGTCGGCTTGACGTTGTCCAGGGCGCGCTTGAGGGTGATCACCGGGTCGTTGCCGGTCTTGTCCCGGCACCCCTCGAGCGCTCCGTACACGATGTGCTCGGCCAGCGATCGCTTGCCGTCCTTGAGCACCTTGTTGGCGAGCGCGGTGACCAGCGGCGAGCCGTAGACCGGATCGGTGACAAGCTGCCGCTTCGTCGCGGGACCCTTGCGAGGCATTTCAGCTCTTCTCCTTCTTCGCTCCGTAACGGCTGCGAGCCTGCTTGCGGTTGCGGACACCCTGGGTGTCCAGGGAGCCGCGGATGATCTTGTAACGGACACCGGGCAGGTCGCGCACGCGGCCGCCGCGGACCAGCACGATCGAGTGCTCCTGCAGGTTGTGCCCGACGCCCGGGATGTACGCAGTGACCTCGATCTGGCTGGTCAGCCGGACCCGGGCGACCTTGCGCAGAGCCGAGTTCGGCTTCTTCGGCGTCGTCGTATAGACGCGCGTGCAGACGCCGCGGCGCTGCGGGCTCTCCTTGAGCGCCGGCGTCTTGTTCTTCGCTACCTTGTCCTGGCGGCCCTTGCGGACCAGCTGCTGGATCGTGGGCAACCGCGTCTCCGTCTTTCCGTCGTTTTCGCTTCCGAGGTCCCTAAACGGGTGAGGACCCCCGATTAGCCAAAATCGAGACCCCGTAACCCGCCTAGCCTGGGCTTTCTTGTCCTCCGCCGACCCCCGAGGTCGGGCGTGTCGCCATGACCGGGAGTCAACGGCTCGTGGTGAGCCGACTACTGGGAGGAAGAAAGCCCGTGCTGCCAGCCGGTCGGCCACCCGGAACCGTCAGCCCCTGGCCTGGCCATCAACTGGCATGCGTACGCGCCCATGCGAACACGGACACGGATGAAGAACTTACCATGACACAACTCTCAAGCAAAATCGAGCCTCCACCGACTCCGCCCCTCCCGGGACCAGCCGTGGCTGCTCGTACGGCATTGCTCGCCTCTACTCAACAAGCGGCCGGCGTCGTTTAATCCCGCCTGCCGGGAGTTGCGCGGGGCGGATGCGGGCCGATGTCACGTCGTTCCGGTCAGAGCAGGCCCGATGCGTCATCGGCACGGAAACCGGGGACGCGCAGCCGCCGGGACTACTTGGGCGGGGCCGGGGGCGGGGACCACGGCCCGTTCCGTATAAATAGAGCACGGGCTGGCGGCGCGGCTTGGAGCCGGCCGCCAGCCCGTGACTGGCCTTATTACCTATTACCTGTTGTAGGAGCCGAAGTCGTACTCCTCCAGCGGAACGGCCTCGCCGGACCCCTGGCCGAAGGCGTAGCCCTCCGGCTCGGTGTAGGCACCCGGCGGGAAGGCCGACGACCGGGCGTCGTCGGTCGGCTCGACCCGGATGTTCCGGTACACCGGCATGCCGGTACCGGCCGGGATGAGCTTGCCGATGATGACGTTCTCCTTCAGGCCCAGGAGCGAGTCCGACTTGGCGTGGATTGCCGCGTCGGTGAGCACCCGGGTGGTCTCCTGGAAGGAGGCCGCCGACAGCCAGGACTCGGTGGCCAGCGATGCCTTGGTGATGCCCATCAGCACGGCCCGGCCCGAAGCCGACGTGCCGCCCTCGT
>Ga0310037_10000502_pt1 | contig 25165 bp, 32 predicted proteins | sample Sb_taG_11_FD_200239 | JGI IMG/M metagenome (GOLD analysis project Ga0310037, IMG submission 200239) | Peat soil microbial communities from Weissenstadt, Germany - Sb_50d_3_AS metaG (v2) (version 2) | ecosystem: Environmental > Terrestrial > Soil > Wetlands > Peat | place: Germany: Weissenstadt... | reverse complement strand
TCGCGTACGCCCCGAGGTACCAGCGCGGCTCAAGGCCGATGCGCTCATGCGTCTCACCGATCGCGACCCGCTCGGCCAGGAACTCCTCCTCGTAGGAGGCACTTCCCAGAGACAGGAGGTACTCGCGCTGCTTGTCGAAAAGGCGTTCCTTCACCTGGGGATCGCGCAGAAGCTCGCGGGTCCGTTCGAAGGACAGCAGGTGGCGATAGAACGCGGCAACGAGCGCGTCGGCATGCCGCTCGAGCAGCGGCCGAAGGGCTGTGAGATAGCTCCGCTCTTCCTCGCCAAGTCCGATAAAGGCAAGCCGCTGCGCGGTGTCTTCCTTGGTCATCCGATGCCCGTTGCTCTCCCAATCCACTTTGCCACTCTAGGAGACCGACCTAAGACTCGGAAGGCACCTCACGGAATGCTGCGTTTGGTTGCGCGGTCCCGGGTTCGCGAAAGGAAATGAAAGCATCCGTGAGCTCCGATCTGAGTCTTGAGTCACTCTCCTCTAGTCCTATTCCACCAGAGGGTGGGGAAATCGCGTTCCATGTGAAGCGTGCGTGAACCGGCCAAGCCAATAGGGCGCGCCGAAATGATGGGAAATCGCGAACCGACGTAAGGGGCGGGAAGATCGAGCCGCCGCGGCTGTTCGTGTGGTTGGACAGCGCCGCAATCGTCCCACCCTCACACGCCGGAGCTCGGAGTATCCCACAGATTGCCCGATCTTGCTCGCCGCGGCATCAGGGGAGTGAGTTACACGCAGGTGACGCACTGGATCGCCATGAGACGCGACCTCTCGAGGCGGGTCGCACCCCAGGTAGAGTGCTATGCTCAGTGTACACTCGATAGTGTCGATACGAGGCGGCCCGGAGGAGGCGGCGTGAGCATCGCAGCATGGTGGTCACTCAGCGGCGTGGTGCTACTGGTCCGATCTGTCGCATGGGTCGTGACGAGCGCGTCGCGGGAGAGCCGTCGTGCTGATCCAGGAACTTACTAGGCACGCGAGTGTAGACCTCCTGGCCCGTACCCGTCTGGGTAGACTAGCATGCGCCCAAGGGACTCAGCCTTACGTCGTGCCATTCTATTTCGTCTTCAACAAGCGCTACCTGTATAGCTTTTCCACGGTTGGGCAAAAGATCAATTGGATGCGCACCAACCCGCTAGTCTGCGTCGAAGCGGAAGAGGTGGTCAGCACCCACGAGTGGGTGAGTGTCATCGTCTTCGGTCGATACCAGGAGCTGCCCGATACGCCCAAGTGGCAAACTGCGCGAGAACATGCCCACCAAATGCTGCGACAGTACCCAATGTGGTGGGAGCCCGGTTACGTGAAAACGATAACCCACGGCAAGGAGCGCCCGCTCGTGCCAGTCTTCTATCGCATCTCCATCGGTCAAATCACCGGTCATCGCGCCACGCCCTTGAGTCGGTGGCGTCAAGGGATGTCCTAGGGAGGTGATGAGCGGCGGTTGGTTCCGCCGTCCCTAGGGCTGAACGGGACGTGCGAAGGTCAGGCGTGGGGCGCCGCGTGAGCGGGACCGGCGCTGAGTCCTGCACGAGGAAGAGCGCGAGGCGCTCATTCAGAGAGAGACGGTGCGGGAAGTGCAGGAGCTTCTAAACGAGATTGCGCGAGAGCGTGCACGATGAAGGCGAAGCCCAATGGGCGCGCGCTACCGCCACGTGACGCTGCGTCGAGCTGTCATCTCCTTCGTTGGCTACTTCCTTGCGTTTTGCGTAGGCACCATCTTGCTTAGTTACGGTGTTTGGGCCGAGTCGGTCCTTATTGGGATCGTAGCTGCAGTGGTGGGTGCCGCTTTGATGGTCATCGATGACTTTCGTAGTTCGAAAGGTGCCAATGCAAAACCACTGATTCGAAGGAGTAGCGATGCCCAGTCAAATCATCTCGCGCGGCGCGCGCACGGCGCCGGAGACTGAGGGACCGGAGGGGGCGGCGTGAGTGACCGCGCGGCCGGCCTTACGCGGGCGAGGAAGGCGTGGCGGAAGATCGTCAAGCCGATGAACACGGAGCAGGTGCAGGACCTACTCACGTCAGACGAGGAACTCTCTTGGTTGCGCACCGTCGCTCAGCATCTCCTTGAGCCGACGGTATCCACTCGTCCGCTCACACGGGGTGAAGTCCTCGACCGCCTGGCGGCAGTGCTCGCGGACTCGCGCGGCGATCCTCCGGCGAAGGCTGGCAAGCAATGAGGGAGGAAGAGATCGCGAAGGCCAAGCCCCTACCGCGTCCGTCCCTCGACACGATCCGGGCACAGCCGGTGCCCCGACCAGATACTCGCGGGCGGCCCGTATCGTGGGTACGACCAGCAGGCAGGGTGGAGGGCCGGCGCCGGTCCGATCGCTGCGTCCGCGTCTGGCTTCCACCGCAGGAACACGCACGATCCGCACGTCTGAGCAGCAGGATGCGGGTAGTCGGACTCGGCCACGAGGGGAGCGTAGCGCCGCGCGCACGCTGAGCTCCTTCGCTAACGCGGAGGGGCGGCGTGAGGCTTCCGCAAACGAACGAGGAGAGGAATGCCTGATTTTGCTGTTCACGCGGTTCACTCAAACGGCAGCGCGGGTGCCACCGCCCCCATCAGTGCCACTACCGCGGATAACGCGGCGCTGCGCGCTGTTGTGGACGGGCTCATCGGGACGTCGTGGAACGAGGCGCAGCACGGAGAGCCGTACGTATCGCACTCCGGGGTGGGCCCTATCGGTCGGATCCGGGTGACTGTCGCCTGGGGCTCTGGTAGTAGCGCCGGAGCGGTCCAGCTTGAGGTGGAGCCGATCTGATGAAGCCCAAGCCCCGCAGCGCGCGGCGCAAGCCCCCCGCTTGAATGCGCCAACTATCGCGAGGCCGGGCACTTCGTCGCATCGATGCTCTCCGAGAAGTCCCGGCGGTGCGCCAAGTATCCATCATTGCCCGATCCAGCGTAGAGGTCGTGAACTTGGCTAGCGTAAGTGCGACTTACCAACTTACGGAGCTTGATCGCCTATGAGCCGTGACGCCGAAACCGATGCCGTCGAAGCCGTGAAGCAGCTCAGTTTGCTGGAGTCGACGCTGCTGAGGCATCGCACACTGACGATATTTGGCGAGATCAATAAAGATGTTGCGCAGCGGACGGCCGAGAAGCTGCTGGCCGTGGCGTTCGAGCGTGACGACCCCATTACCATCTTCATCTGCTCGCCGGGCGGACACGTGGAGTCGGGCGACGCCATCTTCGACATGATTCGCTTCGTAAAGCCTACCGTCCGAATCGTCGGAACAGGCTGGGTGGGAAGCGCCGCAACCCACATCTATCTCGCGACGGAACGTGAATATCGCTACGCGCTACCGAACACGCGCTTCTTGATTCACCAACCCGCGGGTGGGTTCGGCGGCGACGCCACCGACATCCAGATTCAAGCGAAGGAGATCATCAAGACCCGCGAACGGATCAATCGAATCATCGCCGAACAGACTGGCCAACCCCTCGAACGCGTTGCGGAAGACACCGATCGAGACCATTGGATGAGTGCGGAGGAGTCCGTGGCGTACGGCATCGTGGGCAAGATCATCAGGTCCGCAGCGGAGCTGGGATGAGTTCACGGCGGACGAACTGGATTCAGGAAGAGGACTGCATGAGAGCCGCGATCTACGCTCACATGAGCCTTGCATGAAGTCAGAGCCCAAGCGACCGAAGCACGCCTCTCGGGCCAAGACCGAAGCGTGTCGCCAGCTCGGTAGGAATCCGAGCGAACGCGAGGTAAAGGACTTCATCGTGGGGGCGATCCAGGCATCGCTCTCGGAGAGCCTCGAGCAAATGGGGTTCAGCAAGCGCGAGATGAAAAAGCTTCTCGCGGGGTCGGGCAAGGCGTTGACGACGGCGGTGAGGGAGAAGCTCAGCGATCGCGAGGTGAAGAGGTGAAACCGAAGCCCAAGAGCCATCGAACCGAGCTCCGGCGCGCCTCGGCACAAGCAGCGCGTCGGCTCGCGAAAGAAGCCGCGACGCGACTTTGCGCATTCGTTGGTTCGCGAGTGCCAGGAAGCGACTCGAACAATGTTACCGCATCGCCTGATGCTACCTCACCTCAAAGGGTGATAGACGATACAATGAAGGACGCTGCTCTCGTCATTCCCGACAAAGTGCGACGGACGGCCCTTGCGCACGGTGAGGACGGTCTGGCGTGGCTTGCCGGGCTTGGGCAGCTCGTCGCCGAGCTCGAACGCGAATGGGACCTTTCGATCGGGCGCACCTTTTCCACAGGAACTGAAGCTTTCGTCGCAGAAGCCGTCAGCGCCGACGGAAGGCAAGCGGTGCTGAAGATCGCGATCCCCGGGCTCGATCCTGCGGCCCGGGAGCTACACACACTGCTTTCCGCGAACGGACGCGGCTATGTCCAGGTTCTGCGGTACGAAGAGGCACGAGGGGCTATGCTGCTCGAACGGCTCGGCCCTCAGCTTCATGGGCTCGGCCTGCCGCTCGTCGCGCAAATTGAGATCATTTGCGCCACGCTTCAGGACGCGTGGATGCAGCTTCCCAAAGGGTTGCAGCTCGTGTCGGGCGCGGAGAAGGCCAGCAATTTGGCCGCTTTTATCGAAATGGCGTGGCCAGAACTAGGAAAGCCCTGTTCGGAGCGCGCCATCGACAAGGCGCTCTCCTTCGCGGATGTCCGGCGCCAGGCCTTCGATCCCCGAAACGCTGTACTGGCGCATGGCGATGCTCACGCCTGGAACACGCTGCTGGTGCCCGGCGGTGGTCCGCGGCGTTTCAAATTCGTGGACCCTGACGGGCTCTTCATCGAACGCGCGTACGACCTTGGCATCTCGATGCGCGAATGGGGGTCCGAGCTCCTCGCTGGCGATCCGCTGGAGCTGGGGCGTCGGCGCTGTCACCAGCTAGCTCGGCTGACCGGCGTGGAACCGGAACCGATCTGGCAATGGGGTTTCATCGAGCGCATAGCGAACGGGCTGCTTCTCAAACAGAAGGGTCTGGACAAGGTGGCCGGCGAGTTTCTGACGGTGGCGGATGCTTGGGCCTTAGGCGATCTGTTGTGAACGCGAGGGTATGGCGTGTGCCCCGCGAAGGACCCACCGGCCCCGCCGGTCCGGGAGCGACCCGGGAGCATTCTGGGCGAAGTGGATCGATGTTGTGGTTGAGCGGACTCCGCCGGAGACCAATGAGCCGTATGAGGGAATGCCTATCGCGCGAGCTGCTGCCGTAGCTCGTCTGCTCGGCGCAACCATCCAGTCATGCCGATCGACTCGAAGGGTCCCCGAGCCGCGTCGAGCAGCGCGAGTGCACGCGTGCGGTCTCCATCCCGGCCGCGCCGCACCTCCATCCACGCTTCGTCGAAGTCAGCGATCGCGCGCAGCGGGCGCGCGCCCTGCTCGTCGAGGACGCGGCGTGCCTTTTCGAACCACTCCCTGGCTTCGTCGAAGCGGCCGGTGAGCGCACAAAGTCGCGCCAGCGAAAGACGCGCGTCGGTGTTCGGATAGCGGAAATCGGGCGCGAGCGTCTTCTCGCGCAGGTTGCGCTCGAGCACGTCGGCGTGATCGCGGCGTTCGAGGACCCAGAGCGCCTCAATCACCCAGTAAAGAATCGCTGTGTAGTGATCAACCCAGCCCGCGCTGCGCTCAATGGCGGGAAGCACGCCTTTGAGCGCCCGGAGTACGTCTTCGACCCGCCGTTCGTGTGCGTAGGCGGCCGCAGCGACCGCCCCAACCACCGCCCCCACCTCCCTCGCCCGACGGTTCTCTGGAGCTGCTGCGAAAGCAAGCAGCCCCTCAATCACAGGGAGGACGAGCCCCCAGCCGTCGCCTCGGATTCCAACGTACTCGAGCGGCGCGGCCTGGAGAGCGGCCGCGAGGAAAGGCGGGGTCCCGATCCGCTCCGCAAGCTCGGTGGCGCGCGAGAGGGCCTCGCGCGAGGCAGCGAGATTCCCGAGCGCCGACTGGCAGCGAGCTACCGTTACCAGGAGTGACGTTGCAATCCCGAGCTGGCCGCGTTTGACATGATCCACCGCGCGTTGGCTCGACATCGCCGAAGCTCGTACGTACTCACCGGCCCAAAACGCCATCGCCCAGGGAACCGCGGCGCGCTCGATGACGTCCTCTCGCGACTCGAAGATCGCTGCAGGGATCGGGACAAATGAGTAGCGCTTCATCAATGAAGGCTGGTTTGCGATCAGGATGCGTGAAAGCTCGTATTGCTCGGGGACGCCGAGCGGGATCTCACGGTCGTCGGGATCGCTCGGAATGCGTGTATAAAAATAGAGGCCCGCAAGGCGCGCCCACGTGAAGTCGCGACGGCCGCCTGCGTGTCGCAATCCTTGCTCGGCGAGCGCGCAGGCTCGCGGGTCGTAGCTGGAGCCGTACACCTCTCCGGCCGCATCCGCGAGGTAGTCTGCAGCCGCATCGCTGCCCTCACAGGACGCGAGAAGCTCCCCGGCCTCGCTCGCCACACGGACCGCCTCCTCGGGAGCGAGGCTGTGCGCGAGGGCGAGCCCACGCCGCGCAAGGAGACGCGCCCGACGCGCGTCGGCCTCGGGCAGAAGATCGAGTGCCATGCCCAGGAAGCTCGCAGTCTCTTCGTGCGCAGCCGCCTTCTCAGCAGCGTCTGCGGCTGCGACACAGTGGGGCACCCCACGCTCCGCCCCCGGGATCGCTGAGCTTCGGTGCCACTGCGTCGCGATCTCACCGGCGTGCTCGCCGGGGTCGGAATAGACACGCTCCATCTCCTCAGCGAGGCGCCGATGGAGTCGCACCTGGCGCGAAGGAGAGAGCTCGCCGTAGAGCGTGTGGCGGATCAGAGCATGCGTGAAGTCGTACACGTCGGCGTGACCGGCGGGCCGCACGAGCTGCGCCTCGAGCGCCTCGTCGAGAGCGTCAAGAGCCGCGTTCTCTTCAAGCCCTGCCGCCCCTGCGGCCACGTTCAGGCGGAAGGCGCCCGCACAGCCCGAGGCCGCAGAGAGCAGCCGATTGGCCTCTTTGGAAAGGCGCGAGAGCCGCCGCCCAATCACCTCGCGCACGCCCTCGGGAATGCCGAGCTCCTCGACCGAGTAGTCGCTTCTCCAGCGGCCCTCGGCCCGGTAGAGCTTGCGTTCCTCCACGAGATGGAGGAGCACCTCCCGCAGAAAGAATGGGTTCCCGTCGGTCTCCGCGGAGAGCGCGTGTACCAGCGCTTCTGGCGCCTCCTGTGCGGCCATCGTCTGGAGGAGCTCACTCACCTCGCTCTCGTCGAGGCCATGGAGCGCGATCCGCTCGTACTCCGTCTCGCGGCGCAGGGCGCCAAGGGCATCGGCGAGCGGGTGCTGGCGATCGAGCTCCACGTCGCGGTAGGCGCCGACAAGGAGGAGGTGCCCGCGCGAGACAAAGCGCACGACGTGACGCAGCATCGCCACTGTCCCTGCGTCGGCCCAGTGAAGGTCGTCGAGCACAAGCACGATGGGGGCCCGATGGGAAGCTGTGAGCAGGAACTGCGTCAGTGCATCGAGGAGTCGCCAGCGCTCCTCGTCGGGCGGGAGCGGCACTGGGGCGGGAAGATCCGGCAGCCGGCTGCGGAGCACTGGAGCCAGCACCGAGAGCGGAGGACCGTAGGGCCCGAGATCCTTCTCGAGCTCTTCTGGAGGAAGTGCCTTGGCGTATTCAGTCACCGCCTCGGCAAAGGGACCAAAGGGAGGGGCTCCCTCGCCTTCGTAGCAGCGACCCCAGAGCACACGCGCGCCATGCTCTCGAGCGTGGGCCGTGAACTCCTCGAGCGTGCGCGTCTTCCCGATGCCGGGCTCGCCCACCAGCATTGCCAGTGCGCCTCGGCCCGCGCGAGTCTGCTCGAGCCGGGCCCGAAGGCGCGCCATCTCCTCGTGTCGGCCCACGAAGGGTGTTTGCCCCAGAAAGCCGGCGGCGGGCTCGGCCTCGTAGAGCACCTCGCACACGCCCACCTTCTCAGCGATGCCCTTGAGCTCGAGAGCACCCATGTCGCGGAACGAGAAGGCCGCCCGACCTGCAAGGAGCCCCGAGACCGTCGCGCTACACAGAATCTGGCCCGCCTCGGCGCGGTCACAAAGACGCCTCGCCAGCACGACGGGCGTCCCGAAGTATCCGCTCCCTGTCTTCTGCTGGAGCACTTCACCGACGTTGAGGCCCACGCGGATCGAGAGCGGTTCGCCTGGTTGCTGCGCGGCGGCTTGCTGCATCGCAATAGAGCAGCGCACGGCATCGGCCGTCGAAGCGAAGGCCACCATGAGGCCGTCGCCCAGCCACTGGAGCTCACTCCCGCCGTGGGCGGAGACGGCATCCGACAACAGGCGGTGATGGGTCTCGAAGAGCCCCTGTGCGCGTTCATCGCCCACGCGTTGCATGAGGCCAGTCGAGTCCACGAGGTCCGTGAACAGGATCGTGGTGATGGCGGCACGCGCAGCTTCGGTCATGGCTCCGCTCCCCCGTGTGGCATGGTGGAGCAGATGGGGCTCGGCGGCGACACCGTCTCCCGGAGCACCCGCAATAGCACTGTGCGGGCCGGAGGCTTGTCGAACTGGGCTTTAGTCGTCGGGCGAGCAGTCACGGGCGGTTCGTAGCTACACCGAGGCGCTGTCTCCTCGCGACGCGCCTCGCGCACGGCGGCGGCGGAAGGCGAGGCCGACTGCCGCCTGCGGGTGGTCGGATCGAGGTTCATCCCGTGATGCCACTACGGCTCGGAAGCACGGGCTCCGGAAAATAGTGTCGCGTCCGATTGCAGAGCGAGCAGACCGAGAGCATGACGGGCACCTCGACGAGGACACCGACCACAGTGGCGAGCGCGGCGCCAGATCCGGCGCCATAGAGCGCGATGGCCGTGGCGACCGCGAGCTCGAAGAAGTTGCTGGCGCCGATCAGCGCCCCGGGAGCGGCAACGTCGAAGGGCACCCCGAGGAGCTTCATCAGGCCGTAGGCCAGCGAGGCATTCGTGTAGACCTGGATCACGATGGGCACAGCGATCAGCAGCACGTGCAGGAAGTGCGACGTCAGGTTCTCCGCCTGGAACGCGAAGATCAGGACCAGCGTCGCGAGGAGCGCGAGGGGCGTCAGGGGCTGGAAGGCGGCGACGTAGCGCTCCTCGAACCAGCTCGCGCCCATCTTCCGGCGGAGGAGTGTTCGACTTGCGCTCCCGAGGAGGAGCGGAATCACGATGAACGTCACAACGCTCGCCACCAGCACGCCGAACGGGACGTGTAGACCGCTGGCTCCGCTCACGAGCAGGCTCACGAGCGGCGCGGAGAGCAGGAGCATGATTAGATCGTTCAACGAGACCTGGACCAGCGTGTAGGCCGGATCGCCCCCAGTCAGCTGGGACTAGACGAAAACCATCGCCGTGCAGGGAGCCGCCGCCAGAATGATGACGCCCGCCAGGTACTGATCCGCGAGATTGGCTGGAAGTAGAGATGCGAAGACGTGCTTGAAGAAGAGCCACCCGAGAAACGCCATGGAGAAGGGCTTTACAAGCCAGTTTACGAAGAGCGTGACGAGGATGCCGCGAGGCCGGCGACGCACGTTGAGCACGCTCGCAACATCAATGCGCAGCATCATGGGATAGATCATCAGCCAGATGAGAATCGCGATCGGAACGTTGACCTGGCTACCGGACCCGAGCTCGACGCGACGAAGGACGTCGATAGCCCCAGGGAAGAGGCGTCCGAGCTCCACTCCCACAATCATGCAGAGCACCACCCAGAGCGAGAGGTAGCGCTCGAAGCCTCCGATCGCGGCGCGCTTCACACGCGGCTCTTACCGATGGCTTCGACCTCTCTCTGCAAGCTCATGCGGTCAAGGGACTCGATCGGCAGCGATGCGAACAGCCGGATCCGCCGCTCGAGCGCTACGAGAGCGAGTCGGAACGCATTCAGCCGCGCTTCCTCCGTCCCCACGAAGACGGCGGGATCTTCAACGCCCCAGTGCGCGGTTACCGGCTGGCCCGGCCAGACCGGACAGGTCTCGCCGGCGGCGTTGTCGCAGACGGTGAAAACGAAGTCGAGCGCCGGTGCGCCCGGCTCAGCAAACTCGTCCCAACTCTTGCTCCTGAGCGCGGCCGTCTCATGGCCGAGCTCGTGGAGGACGCGCAGCGTTAGGGGATGTACCGCACCCTTCGGATGGCTTCCGGCGCTATGCGCGCGCAAGCGATCCGGCGCGATGTGCGATAGGAGAGACTCGGCGAAGATGCTCCTCGCCGAGTTTCCTGTGCACAGGAAGAGCACCTCGTACGGTCGCTCTGCCATGGCTTGCCTCTAGCGCGCGTTGGCCGAACACCCGCACGCGGACGCAGGCGCCGTTGAGACCGGCGGCGTCTCGGCGGCGATGGGGTCTTCTCCGTATCGCGTGCTCTCGCCGTGGGTGTGGAAGGTCTCCCAGCGCACACCCTGCGGGTCGGCCACCCACGCTTTGTCCCCCTTCGCGTAGCAGCAGGTCGTGTCCTTCTGCTCGAGGACGTTGCGCCCAGCGCTGGCCAGACGCCCCGCCACTTCGGCGAGCTCGTCGGGTCGTTCGACCTGGAGTCCCAGGTGATCCACCCCGGTCGCGCGCCCGCGAGCCGAGATCGCGAAATTGACGCGGGGATCTTCGAGCATCCACTTGGCGTAGTCCGGGTGCGTCACAGCCGGTGTCGTGCCAAACAGCGACGAATAGAAGCGGATCGAGTCCTCGAGGTTCTCCACCGAGACATGTACGTGTAGACGCTTCATGACGATCTCCTTTTGTGGGGGGTGGCGCGCGCCAGTTTGGGCGGCGCGCAGGTGGAAGGAGCGCAGACCCCTGGGCTCCCCTGGCAGCAGTTCTCGGTCAGGAACGCCAAGAGCGCGCTCATGGCTGCGAAGTCGGCGGCGTAGATGAGCGAACGTCCCTGGCGCTTGCAGGCGAGGAGTCCCGCGTGTTTGAGCTGAGCGAGGTGAAACGAGAGGGTGGGCGCGGGCACGTCGAGGCGCTCGGCGAGCGTACCGGCGGGAAGCCCTGCCGGGCCGGCCTGGACCAGCAGCCGGAACAGGGAAAGGCGGGTTTCCTGGGCAAGAGCGCCCAGAGCATCGATGGCGGCGATCATTTCCATATTTCGAATAATATGGAATTTAAGGCTGTGGTCAAGGGGTGGGGCGCGAGGTCAGGCCTTGGAGGGCCAGGCTACGGAACGGGCGTTGGCCCGAAACGCGCTGCCCACAACGCTACCCACGCGCATGGGTGTGGAATGGGGGTCGGCTGGGTGTGCGTCCGGTCGGTGCGGCCGGGCACCGAGCCGCGAGGGCTCTTCTGAGCCATCCCGCGTGCGCTTGCTGCGCGTATGCTCCGCGCCTCCGGTCGCCGGGACACCTGTTTGCCAGTGAACGTGAGGGGCCGCCCGGGGGCCGCGGGGCCGTCTCCGAAAACACCGTGTGACACCATATGCGCGCCGTGAAACGCCGGGAGACGCAAGTTCGCGTTATTCCTCGTCTTCATTACTAGGTGCATGATCGGGGACCTGGGACCCGTCTCCGAGGGTGATCTCATCGGAACTAGCTGAAGAACCAGCCGATTTGGCTACTGGGGCTGGCGAGCCGGGCGCGACCTGGTTTGTCAGCGCCGTCCTAGACGTTCCCGGGAATGCCTCGGCGACAGGGCCGCGGCAAGGAAGCCCAAGCACCGGAGCAAAGAGGCCTACTTGATAGTGTGCACTTGGGTGTCGTTGAAAGGCGTTCTCGACTGGAACAGCCTGCCGGGCGACCATTCGCTCGACCCGATTGAACGGTACATAGGTCTGGATACCCACGCTGCGAAGTGCACGCACCCGATCACCCACGGCAATCGGTGGCGCCGTCAACCTAGCGACCGGCGCGCACGCGTCGGTCGACGCGCGCGTCGACCGAGCCGAACCAGCCGGTGAGCGCGCGCACGACCAGCCAGCGCAGCGGCTCTGGCGGGAGCGGCGGGCGCCAGCGCTGATGCAGGATCGCCCCCGGTCCGTCACGGCCCGCGATCCAGTCGGCGATCACCTGGCCGGCCAGGCTCGCGAGGGCGAGGCCGTGACCGGCATAGGCGATGGCGTAATAGAGATTTCGGAAGCGGCCGGTCACCCCGATCGCGGGGAGGAAGTCGAGCGTGAAAGCGATCGGACCTCCCCAGAAGCGCTCGATCGGGGCGTCTAGACCCGGGAAGCGGTCGCGGAAAGTCTGCTCGAGTAGCGCACGGGTAGCCGGATCGTCGTCCTCAGGCACCCCGCCGCCGAAGTGTGCGCGGACTACCTTGGAGCCCCCGACGATGCGATCGTCGGCGGTGAGCCGATAGCTCTCGAGCATCTCGTGGGCGGTGTAGATGCCCTCGCGGCCATGCCAGTCGAGGTGGTCGCGCTGCGCCGCCGTGAGGGGCGCGGTTCGGAACAGCGTGACCCGCATCGGCAACGCGACGCTGCGCAACACGCCGAGCTCGGATGTGTAGGCGTTGGTGGCGAGCACGACGCGGTCGGCGACGACGCGACCCCGCGGCGTCTCGAGCGCCACGCGCGGCCCTTCGTGGATCTTCAGAACCGGTGTCTGCTCATAGAGCTCGGCGCCGGCGGCCAGCGCAGCCTGGCGCAGGCCGCGTGCGTAGAGCGCGGGTTGGAGGATGCCGCCCGCGCTCTCGAGCACACCCGCCGTGAAGGCTTCGGGCAACCCGCGCTTGCGCATCGCCTCGCGGGAGAGCCACTCGGCGCGCGCACCCATCTCCGTGGCGACGCGGGCGGCCCGCTCGAGACGCGCTTCCTGGCTCGCATGCACTGCAGCCATCACGTTGCCGACGGGTTCATACTCGCACGCGATCGCGTGCTCGCGGATCCAATCCTCGACGTGCGCGATCGCCGTCTCTGCGAGGTGCACGAGCGCGCGCGTCCGCTCCCGGCCGAACACGGCGAGCAGCGTCGGCAGGTCCTTGCCGATCGTCGGCGTCAGGTGGCCGGCATTGCGTCCGCTCGCGCCGAAGCCGGCCGTCTCACGCTCGAGCACGGCCACCGAGAGCCCATCGGCGCGCAGCGCGAGTGCGGTCCCGAGCCCCGCGTACCCCGCGCCGACCACCGCGACGTCGACACGACGCGCGCCCGCCAAGGGCGTGGCGGGCGCAGGCAGGGGAGCCGCCTCCAGCCAGGGGCTCGGACTCGGTGCGAACGTCATCGAGAAGACTCCATCCTCGAAATCCTAACATGCGGGCGATTCGTGCAATGACGCGCTTCAGACTCGCGAGGTCGCGGCAACCGCCGAGAGCCCCACCCGTCAGGATTGAGGAGCGGAACCTTCGATGATCATGCGGGCGAAAGGGCCGGAGGGCGCGGCATGAGCGTGGTCGCCTCCGAAGCGCTGCGCCTGGCCGACCTCGTGCGCCTCGTCCAAGGCGGGTTGCCTAATGGTCCCGTCGTGGAAATCCTCCTCGAGCGCGCCGACCGCATCCTCGCGGCGGACGGCGGCCGCGACTGCAAGCGCGTGCTGACCGACGCAGAGATCGACCTGTTTGCTTGCGGGCGATGAGCCCAAGGATGCGGCATGCGGCTGAATCGGCCTGATCTTGCTCGCGGTGGCGTCTTGGGCGCGAGCTACCCGCGGGTGGCGCGCTAGATTCGCCCTGAGACGCGAGTTCTTAGAGGGGGTAGCACCGCAAAACGTGCGTGGTGGCCTGGAGGATAGATGGAACAAACCTTCCTCGGTCTAACGCCGCTACAGATCCAGGGGTGCGCCGCAATTCTGTCACTGCTCCTTACGGCGTCACTCGTGATCGCGACGTTCGTCTACGTGCGGCTGACAAGACGGATAGTGGCTGCATCTGAGAGATCCCTGCAGCACGTCGTTGCGATCGCGGATCGGGAACGCCTATCAGAAGGGGCGATCCTTCACGCTTGGATTGTGTCGACAGGAGCGAGTCTCGCGGAAATGGGGGCGGCGAACTTGGTTGACCTCGCCGTGCGCCAGAGCCTGCCGGAGAGGCTTCCTGGTTCAGGACTGCCGCCCGAACTCTTGATGAGATGTGCGCAAGGCATCTCGGGAGAGTTGCTACTAGAAGTCACCGCTTCGCTTCACTGGATCGAAAAGGGCGCTGGCGTCCTGAGCGAGATGCGGGTCGACAGCCCGAGGCCTGGCTTCGAGGAACTGAAAACGAAAGCCGCAGAGGCTCATGGCGCTTTCGAAACGGCACTGCAATGTGTGAATCGGTGTAGGGAGCTAATGGCCCCGCACTTCCATGCCTCCGCGGGCACTGAGAAGGTAGCGGTCGGTCCGCGGAATGGGGCCGCTCAATGAAGCCCACGCCTCGCAGCCCTCGCCGCGCAACAGGCAAGCGGACCGAGCTTCGGCGCGCCTCGGCACAAGCAGTCCGCCGACTGGCGAGAGATGGAGGCGGGGAGCTCGTCTCGAAGACGAAACCACAGCGCCGCTCGAACGGAGCGGCGCTCTTCACGGGTCGGCTTGCGCTGTTCGCCTTTACCTGTGCCGCAGCATTCTCGCTCGCGTTGATGCTCGTGGTGGCATCTTGGGCGGATCTCCGTTCGGCACGGAAGAGTCTGATACTCCAGGCCGACGAGGACGGATAGCGATGCCCGGTCAGATCATCTCTCGCGGCGAGCCCACAGCGTGGTACTCGGCCGTGACACGGATAAGCGCAGAGACAAATTAGGCAGCGCCAGTTGAACTTCGTCGACGCGAATTCTTGCCTGAGCGAGCACGAGATGCTCGATCTGCTCGCACTTGCGGTAGGCGAGCCCACGAGCGAGAAGCTCGCTCAGATCGTGGTCGCCTACAGTTCGGACCCAGCGGATCGCCTTTTCGCCTTCCTCGATCGAGACAGCGTCGTTGCGGTGATAGGTGCCCATATTGGAGCGGCGGGGTCCGCCACGATCCTCCACCTGGCCGTTCGATCAGACTACTGGCGGAGAGGTCTCGGGCGTCGCCTCATCGAGTCGCTTCGGGATCACCTCGGTCTTTGGGAACTCCTCGCCGAGACTGATCGGGGGGCGGTTGCATTCTACGAGCGCTGCGGCTTTGAGCGCGTTCATTGGGTGAGCGCTATCCGGGGATCGAACGGTTCTTGTGTCGGTGGGGCGCCGGCGGCGGACGGTGAGCCCGTCACGTTCCCGCCACGCGGCTCAAGCCCGTTTGAATACCTTGTTTCGAAACTAGGCGTCGAGGAGGATGCCGCCCGACTGGTTCGGGAAGACGAGGGCTTCGCCGGAGAAGATCTGGGGTTGCTGTTCGCCAAGACGGCGCGAGCCGGCTGAGCCTCGGGGACACCTCCCCACCTAGCGAATAGTGCCCCCCCCCCGGGGGGGGGCGTTGGATTCGAACGGGCAGGAACCCTGGTCCCCTCTTGCACCTCCGCGGCGCAAAGGAGAGGGAGGGCACTGGGCGAGGCAGGAATGAGGAACGCGCCACTTAACGAATGAGAAGAGCCCCAGTTATTTTTGTAACCAATTGAGGTAGGAGTGGCACCTTCTTGAGAGGGCACGGATGACGAAGAACGCGAAGCTGGAAGCCTGGGTCAAACAGGTGCGGGCGATGTGCCAGCCGGATCGGGTGCGCTGGTGCGACGGCTCCCAAGCCGAGTACGACGAGATGATCCACCTGATGCTGCGGAGCGGAACCGCCCAGCCGCTCGATCCGCGCAAGCGTCCGAACAGCTACCTCGTTAGGTCCGACCCCGGAGACGTGGCCCGCGTCGAGGACCGCACTTTCATCTGCTCCGAAGACGAACAGGCTGCCGGCCCGACCAACAACTGGCGCGACCCCGCCGAGATGAAGGTGGCGCTCACCAAGCTGTTCACTGGTTGCATGCGAGGCCGCACCCTCTACGTGATCCCCTTTAGCATGGGCCCGATCGGCTCGCCGATCGCTTACACCGGCGTGCAGCTCAGTGACTCCCCCTACGTGGTAGCCAGCATGCGGATCATGACTCGAATGGGGCAGCCGGTGCTCGACGCACTCGGCGACGGGGACTTCGTGCCCTGCCTGCACTCCGTCGGCATGCCGCTCAGCCCGGGCAAGATGGACGTAGCCTGGCCCTGTAACGCCGACGATAAGTATATCGTGCACTTTCCGGAGACGCGCGAGATCTGGTCCTTCGGCTCGGGCTACGGTGGAAACGCGCTGCTCGGCAAGAAGTGCCTCGCACTGCGCATCGCCTCGGTGATCGCCCGGGACGAGGGCTGGCTAGCCGAGCACATGCTGATCCTCAAACTCACGAATCCATCGGGGCAGGTCCACTACATCTGCGGCGCCTTCCCGAGCGCCTGCGGCAAGACGAACCTGGCGATGATGAGGCCGGCGCTCCCGGGCTGGAGGGTGGAGACGATCGGCGACGACATCGCGTGGATGCGGTTCGGCGACGACGGTCGGCTCTATGCCATGAACCCAGAGGCGGGGTTCTTCGGTGTCGCCCCCGGTACGAACGAGACATCCAACCCGAATGCCATGGCCACCCTGCGCGAGAACGTGCTCTTCACCAACTGCGCCCTGACACCGGATGGCGACGTATGGTGGGAGGATATGACGAATGAGCTGCCAGAGAGGCTCACCGACTGGCGCGGGCAACCCTGGACGCGCGATCTGAAGGCGAGCGCGGCACACCCAAACGCCCGTTTCACCGCGTCGGCCAGCCAGTGTCCGGTGATGTCACCGGAGTGGCAGAACCCGCATGGCGTGCCGATCAGCGCGATCCTCTTCGGTGGGCGCCGCGCCACGGTGGTGCCGCTCGTCCAGGAGGCCCGGGACTGGAAGCACGGCACCTTCCTCGGGTCGATCATTGGAAGCGAGAAGACGGCAGCCGCGGCGGGCAAAGTTGGCGACCTACGCCGCGATCCGATGGCGATGCTGCCCTTCTGCGGTTACAACATGGCCGACTACTGGTCGCACTGGCTGCGCATCGGCAGGCACCCGGGGGCGCAGCTACCCCGAATCTACCTCGTGAACTGGTTCCGCAAGAGCGCCGGAGGTGACTTCCTTTGGCCAGGCTTCGGCGAGAACGTGCGCGTGCTGAAGTGGATCTTCGAGCGTTGCGAGGGTACGGCCAAGGCCGTCGAAACACCGATCGGCCGCCTGCCGGCCGAGGGCGAGCTCGAGGTGACCGGCCTCGACGTCTCCCGGGAGAATCTGGCCGAGCTGCTGCACGTCGACACCGAGGGCTGGCTCGCCGATGTGGTCGCCATGCGCGAGTACTACGAGCAGTTCGGAGACCGCATGCCGCCCGAGCTGCGGGTGGAGCTCGAGGCGCTCGGGCAGCGCCTCAGCGTCTGCCGTTGACAACTCGTCCCAGTGGTTCCATCTCGGCATGGTAAACGTTGATGCCTTCGCGCCGGCGCCAGATCAAGGCGCTTGCCGCCTGTCCGGGTGGCCGCGGTCATGATGTCACCTGGTCTGTCACTCGACGTTCTCAACGAGCGCCACGCGTGCCGGATCCTTTCGGAGAACGCCCGCTCCTTTTCGTCGCGAACACAACTGTGTATTTGTCTTCCCGCCCTCAAGTGGGACGCTCGTCGCCTTTGGCCTAACTGCCGTTGGGTTGCTTCGGCGCAAGACCTGACCGTCATCGACCGCCTCGCCTACACCATCGCGTTCCTCCCCGCATCGGGCATCGCGAGGCGCCTCGCTCTGAGAGCGCGCCTCCCACTACTGCTGCGTGGCGCCCGCGACCTCAAGTCCAAGGTTTCCGCGCCGACGGCCATTGAGTGTGTCACGACTTCGGGCGGCTGCGGCTACGTTGCTAGCCTCGAGGAATCAGCAGTCGAAGGAACATGAAGGCAGCTTGCCCGAGGCCGAGAAGAAGAGCCACCACATAGACCGTTGCTGGCGAGCCGAACGAGACTCCAAAGACATTCAGCCAAAGCAGCCCCTGGATTGCGGCCATGATGAGCAAAGCGATCGCGATCCGAAGAGGATCGGACTTGACGACGACAGGGCCGAGATGCCTCCGAATGCGGAGCATGGCTGCTGCGAAGCCGCCAATGACGCCTAGGGCAAAGGCCGCGCTACAAAAACGCCAAGAGGTCGTCTCCACCACTCCGAATCCAGTGGGTACGAATGGGAGCAGCGCGAACAGTGCAACACTGACGCTAATCTCGACGATGTCGCGCAGTTCGAAGGTCTCGAGTTCCGATTCGGCAGGCGACTGGCCGCGTCGAAAGATGCCGATGACGCCAGAAAAGCCAGCGAATGTGGCGGCTACTTGAGCGATGGTGGTCAGGAGAGCGTCGTGCTGCATTTCAAGTTAGTGCCCAGCAAAGGCGTGCTTGCTCTCGCCTCCCCGCTGGATTGATGGCACCAGCGTCGCACAACCTCCCCGCCCAACACCACCACGAACCTTGCGCAGGCGCCCACGGGCAAGGCAGCCTGTCGTACGACCGGCCCCGTCGATGGTCGACGCGGTGGTGTCCGCCGGCTGACACTCGGAGGTACATGGGCGGCCGCAGCTGAGCGTCCATCCGTCGTTGCTGTTTCCGTGGTAGGCGTCGTGGGCCTCCGCCATGTGCGAGGTGCCTCGCGAGGAGAGCGCCTCCCCGTAGAGCGACGAGTCGTGAGCACCAGCTCGCCAGCGTCAAACCCGCATGCTGCGCGCTAGAAGCGGACTTCCCACGTCGGTGGCTTGGCCGGCCTAACTTCGAGGCGTCGCGATTCTACACTAGGAGAAGCGCTCCCAGGCCGATTGGCGAGACATGCCCAGCGCCTCTCCGATGCGCTCCCAGGTAACGCCGCGGTCGCGAAGAGCTTGGACGTGCTCTTGGAGAACCGCAGCCACAGCTTCGACCGCCGACTCTGCCGGTCGAAGCGTGCGCAAGAGGTCGCTATCGGTGAGAGAGACCCAGCCTGGAAACGGTGGCGCCGGTTTGCCTGCAACTATCCGTGTGCAGAGGTCTATACAGGCGTCGCAGATATAGACTCCAGGGCCGCCGACGAGCTTGTTCACGACTTTCTCATCTTTGCGGCAGAATGAGCAATACAGGAGCGGCCTCGAGCTTCGCGACACAGGCTTCCCTCCCAACCAATTTGCGGTCGTCAAGAATATCCTGACATGTTTCAGCATGTCAAGAGCTTCCTGACGCATGCATTGGAGGCGTCACGGCCGCTGGTTTGAGCATGCGGGCTTCGACGAGATCGGCCTCGACGCGCTCCGCGCCTAAAGGGGGGCGCCTACGCTTCGCGGTGAACGATTTCGGGCGCAAAGGCTGGGAGACACACCGCCACGTATTCCGCGCCCTCGGGATCCGGAGTGCTGTAGCGGATCCACTCGCCACGATGGGCGATTACCGCTTGTCGGCGGTGATGTCGATCACGCCGCTCTTCGACTCGACGCGCAGGCGGCCGCGCAGCACGACAGTTATCTCGTCGAAGTCGGGTGTCTGGCTCGGCTCGATCCATCCACCCGGGCTCACCATGCGCGCCACGCTTACCTGCGCAGTTTTCGTGTTGACGCGCCCCACGTACTCCTCGATGCGCTTGGGCTTGTTGCCAGCGGCAGTGATTACGGCGGGCGCGGGCACGTGAGTGGGCATGGCGTCTCCATTCACCTCTTCTCACATGGGAAGGTATCGCGGAGCGCAGCGAGAAGAAGTGAAGCTGCGCCGAAGTGCAGGTCCTTTCCATGCTCCTTGAGCCACTTTGACACCACGAGCTGCAACTGACTGGCCTTGACTTCGCTTGGGATGCAGAACCCCCTTGCGAATCCGTGTGCGACCGCGTCGGCGGCGTGTGCATCCGCAACGCCGATGATGTAGAAGCGGCACTGCTCATCGACCTTACCTGGACCCTCGCACCATCCAAGAAGGTCATTCCCTGTGACGAAGGCAGACGCTGGAAGCGAAACGAGCAGGAAAGCAGAAGCGAATAGAGCAATGCCTCTCATGTCGTGGCCGGCTCGGAACGGCGGACGAACAGGCGCCACGCGTTCATGAACTCTCCCTTGGAAAGCATGCGATACGGCCGACGCCGCGTCCCGACCGGAAGAGCCAGGGCTTTGGGCTTCGTGCCCTCGGCGTGGGTCAGCGTGACCGTAACCCGGCTCTGCCACCAGAGCTCAGCCGGACCCCTAAGCGATCTGCCCCCGGTCGAGAAGCGCCTCGCTGCTTGCGTCTCACCGCCACGATCTTACCCAAAAAAAAAGGGAGAAACTTCAGAGCTTAATAACTCTGATAAATCGCGGCGACCGCGTAGCCGCGGCCTCCATCCCCAAACAAGCTTTAGTCGCGAGCGTACGACGCTGTGCGGTGGAAGCAGCGTGGGATCGAGGTCGCTGGCGAGGGGCGAGATGGTGAAAAGGTCTCTGCCCCGGGCACACTCGTTGGACTGACCATCGCTTCCTTCGCTGCCCGCCGCGAAGTCCTTGGATCCAGGCTCAAGATGCTTTCAACCTCGGTGACTATCATGAGGGATCAAGAAGGTGGCTGACGGTCTCGCGTTGAGGACTCCGACAGTGGGAAGGAGCGCCTTCTAGCTTCTCCTGGATTCGGGTTGCCGTGCCGCGCTCCTGCTCCCAATACACTGTCGATGCCTTGTGAAACGGGAATATCCGGATTCACGATCCCGAGCGATGGTCGCCTCCTTCGGGCTTCTTTCTTGCGCTGCCTCGTGAGGCGCAATGGGACCATTTGTCGTCCGACCTTCACCACCACTAATCTATGTCATTACGATGCAGAGAATTCTCGGGAGTCCCTTGCGTATGCATTCTCGGTCGCCTATTGTTCAATACACGAAGGGATTCCGGGTCCGTCACGGCGGACCTACGAGTCGCCCTCAGGTCCCACGAGGCGGTCCTCTTGGACTAAGCCAAACCCCCTCGCAGAGAATGGTTCTTTCGTGACCCTGGGAAGGGCTACCAAGACATCGGTAGTCAATCCATTCCCGAGTCTATGTGTCATAGACGATGAATGGTGTCACGAAGGGTCTTCGGCCGACCTGCTGGCAACTCTTTGATGTACTGACGTCGTTTCCGGTTGAATCAGAAAATCAGTTTGTCCGCGAGTGCGCTCACGTCCACTTGCGTCGCCAAAAGCGAAACTGCCCGTCTGAGGCTGTAATACCGGAGCGAGAGTACAGTTTGTGATTAGAGACAGAGCGACACGAAAACAAACAAGGAGACAGCATGACAGCAGTAGCAACGGTAGCGACTTGGCGCCCCCGGGATGGGAAGATCAATGAGTTCGTCGCGAAGGTCGCGACGGCGAAGAAGATCCACGAGCGGCTCGGAGGTAAGGTGCGTGTTTGGCAGACAGCGATCGGTGGCCAGCCGATGACGTTTGGCTATGTGATTGAGCACGCAAGCTGGGCCGAGTTCGCGAAGTTCAGCGAAAAGATGGAGAAGGACACGGAGTGGCAGAGCTTCTGGGCCGATGCGTCAGCCCATGTCACAGCCGATCTCATCCAGAACAGCTTGGTTACTGAGCGGTCGGGCTTCTAGGTCCGAGCGAGGAGCGGCGTCGCGCAGAGGCGCCAGGCGCTTGCGGCGCCGGCTCCTCCTCTCTCGACCATAGCCTTCCCCCCGATCGGGGAAGGTGGGAGGGAAAGGCAATGAGACGTGCCGCAATCGCTCTCAGCTTGCTCATCTCGTTCGGATCCGTAGCCCACGCGGCAACGTATGAGATCCTGGGCTGCATGTTCCAGGAAGGTAAAGACATGGCCGACCTCGAAGCATGGTTGCCCAAGTTCAAGGCGACGGCCGACACCAGTAAGAGCAAAGCAGGGGGCTACAAGGCCGTCATTCTGACGCCGCAGTACGGAGATGCTCCCAACACGCCCGACTTCCTCTGGCTGGGAACTTGGCCGGACGCTGCGGTCATGGGTTCTGCCCTGAAGGACTATTTCGAGGACGGGGGTGGCGCCAGCGTGCAGAAGGACTTCGCCGCCATCGCGACGTGCAAGGCAACTTCGCTCTGGTGGGGCCGCACGGCCTACCAAGCCAAGTAGGCCACTGCCCAACATCGAAAAACACTCCATGGCTTCGGTCGGGGGGTTGCCTTTTGTGAGTTGAGTGCCGATTGGCTCAGCGTCCGACACCACGCGATGCGCCTCGCTCGAAGAGTTGGCCTCCTTCCGGGCGGGCCATGCTCTTGAATCACCTTCTGGCGTCGTCAGCAGTTGAGTAGACTTCCATGCGAAGCACGAGGTCTCCTCGGAACGTGTAAGCGTGGGCGACAAGCTGTTCCCGAACCTGATTAGTCTCGAGGTCACGCACAACTTGGTGCACGTTCACGATCACCAGCTCCCCGTGCTGGCTGAAGTCAGTCGGTGTCACCCGCGAGTGGATCCGCTGAAACTGTCGCCTCCAGTACTGCAAAACGGCTTGCCGCCCGTGGATCACGCTCCGCTCGAGGACATTCGGCCACTCGATTTCGGGATCAAGCGCCGACAACACTGCATCGACATCGCGTCGATTGAACGCGTCATATGTGTGCCGAAGGAGGATCACCTTCTCCTCGAACGTCATCCGGATACGATGCTACCGCGTTCAGCAGGCGCCGCTGGAATGAGCGAAGCAGCGGGTTGATTCGTCGCCTGCGGTTCGCACGCACCCACGCACAAGATCCCCGGCGCGACGATGCCCTACGAGCGATCCGCCCTCCATAGCGGTGTTTCGGTTGATCGCCAGGCCTCGAGCGCCTCGATCCGACCGTACCATCCGCTGAGGCAGGGGGTTTTTCCGAACAGAAAGTGCGCGGCGCGAAAGTAGGTCATCATTCCCGCAACGGAGAAGTCGGCGATCGTAATCGTTTCTCCGGTAAGGAACGGATGGACCCTGAGGCTCATCTCAAGGGCGTTGAGAAGAGGCTCAAGGAGTTCACTATCCCAATCGATATCGGCGAGGGGAGGAGGTAACACCTGTGGGAGGAGCCGGTGGCCGACGAAAGAAGAAAGAACAGTGGTCAACACGGGCTGCCAGTGGGCGGAGCCACCGTGCGATTGCGGCTCTTGCCTTCGGCTCTCGGGACCAGAGCTGGTATTCCCCGTGCGCCTCCCCTTGGTACACGTTGACGAGCCGGATCTCGGGTGCCAGTCCCAAGTGGTGGCTGACGGCGAGGACCTTCCGACCGTTGGCGGAGAGCGGGGTCGTGTAGAGCGTGAACATCCGCCTTCCCTAGGGCCACCTAGACCAGCGGCTGACAAACAAGCTAGCTTTGTTGAACGATTCAAACAGAGTCCGATCGTCGCCCACCCAGGTGATTTTTACACCCGGCGGATCCCACGCGACCCGTCTCCCATCGAGCGCTCAGCGCGTCGCCCTGCCTCGTACGCACGCTGGAGAGCGTCGCGAATTTGGCTCACATGAAGCCTGTGAAGATCGAGACTGTCGCCACCGCGCGAGTCGAGCGTGACGATGCCAAGCTCCTCGCTGGCAATCGTCTCCAACACCACCTCCCGTGGGTGTTCATCGGGATATCCGATCATGCTGGACGCGACGACATGATCCCCCCATCTGCGCTGCGGACGGTCACCGTGAAGACTCCATTCTCAGTGTCCCCACCGATCGCCACGACCTTGGCATCGCGGAGACGGCCACTAATTCGGACTCTATAAGTGTTGCCGATTTGCAGATCTTCTCGCCTCATCGCTTCACCTCTCCCCCAGTCTCCGCGCCGGATCGACGCCTGGGATCCGCGGCGCGCGCAAGACGCCCTGCCCTCACACTGCTGTGCTGACGACCGGCTCGATCTTGAAGTGAGATACGCCGGCACCTCGCTCAGCCGAACGCGCCTTCCAGGACGGCCAACCGCCATCCCGTCGCGAATGTCGCGGAGCGGACCGTGCCGATTTTAAGTCTCGGCGTGGGACTCGCGGCCTGAGAATGCCAACCCCGCCGTATCCTGCAATCGCCGCGTGAGGCTGGCGGCGAGCGGTCGAGGCAGCTGTGAAAGAAGGAATGGACCTCGCCCTTGGCGGTCAACTCTGGCCGCACCGGTGGCCGAGCAGGATCCTTGCCGGCCCAAATCGGATGCCGCCCCCGAAGTGTGAGGCGGAGGCGCGGTAGGTTCGCCCCTCAGTCGCCCGATCGACAGCGCGCAGGGTCTCCTAGACCAGAGCGCGCGGGGGAGAGCAGGGGTGGAGCCGGCGCCGTTAGCCTCCGCCCGCTCGGCGGGCTGGCCTTGCCCGGCCGGTTCCTCCCGATCGGGCTAAGCGTGGAGTCGCTACTCGCCGCCTGCTGTTCCGTCAGCTTCGCGTACAGATTCTCGTACTGACCGTCCCGAAGATACCCGGCTGTGAAGTCGAAGTCGGTGACAAGCGCTGTCCCATGCCCCGGAACAAGAACCATGACGACAAGGGCAAGACTCAAGATTTCGGTGATGCGAGCCATTGGAGCTCCGCGGATCGCTTGGAGTACGCTGTAACCCCTTCGCGGCGGCCACGCTCTCGCGGCCGGCTCTATCTCTGTCATCGGCCGAACCCCGGAGAGGTTGAGCGCCAGGCCGGAGCGAAGCGGTGACGTCGAGCGGCGAGGCCACTGGGTCTCGGACGCCGGCGCAAATCGGGGGTTGCGGGTTCACCGAAGAACAAGATCCAGAGGCGAACGCCTGAGACCTTGGAATCGTGCGCACCAAGAGATCCCGCAGGGAAACCCGCTCCAAACCACCCCCAAAACCGGCCTCGATCGGCGCACCGAGACCCGGCCCTTACGTCCGGCGCTCTGCGCGATCTCGATTCACGGGGTAGTGCCCCGCGGCCGAATCTCGACCTGTTCGCACGCGGGGGATCCTGGCCAACCGTCGCCACCAGGAGCGCCACCGACCGCTATCTCGCCCCGTTTTCACGCCCAACCCGGTGTCGCACGAAACAATCCCAAGGAGCTGACCCGCAGCATCGACCACGGGCATCCGCTGGACATGCACGCGCTCCATCAGCAGCACGGCGTCTTCCAGCATCGTGGCTGGAGTGCACGCATGCACATGGTGGAGCATGACTGAGCCCACGAAGATCTTGGACGGCGGGAGTCCGTGCCGGTATGTCCCGACGCAGACTTCGCGCTCCGTGACGGTACCCACCATGCGGTTCGAACCATCCCCTGCCACGATCGGGACGATGCCGCAGCCCGTCTCCTTGAGAATCTTTGCGGCACAGCTCAAAGGGTCTGAGGGTCGCAAGGTAGGTACGTCTTTGCGCATGACCTGATCGACTCTCACAGCAGCCCTCAACGCTCGGGGGGAGTGCAGCTGCGCGGCTACGGCGAGCGCCGCACGGCCTAGGGCTTGGGAGCGAGCAGATTGTGCATCTGCTCGCG
>Ga0310037_10000499_pt1 | contig 25174 bp, 21 predicted proteins | sample Sb_taG_11_FD_200239 | JGI IMG/M metagenome (GOLD analysis project Ga0310037, IMG submission 200239) | Peat soil microbial communities from Weissenstadt, Germany - Sb_50d_3_AS metaG (v2) (version 2) | ecosystem: Environmental > Terrestrial > Soil > Wetlands > Peat | place: Germany: Weissenstadt... | reverse complement strand
ACCCCTATCACCGCAACCGTGACCGCGGCGATCCTGATACCTGAGCCTCTCACGCGCGAGCCCATCTAAGACGTCGTTGTACCTCACGCCCGTCACCAGATCAAGTCCTCTGAGAACAGGCACGGAGGAGCAAATAGTCGGCGACCAGCCCAGACCTGCGTTCTTGATCGAACGCGCATCTCGCCAACGACGCCACTCATCGTGTCTTGCGCGCGGATAGGGAGAGCGCGCCGACCGGCGTGCTTGCAGAGATCCCGCTAGCGATCGCGTTGAAGCGGAACTCTCCGGCGCTCGGTCCTGGCTTCCGCTCCGTCGCCAAGAGGGCAGTTTCGTTCAGGCTTCCCCTTTCCCAGCAGCGGGTTATCCATCTAACTCAGGCTGCAGAGGACCAGCACTGGGGAACGCGCACAGGCCTTAGCGCCCGCGTGGAGCCTCGTGCCGCCACCGATGCGAGGGCCGCCGCTCACTCCGCCCCGACCATGTCTCCGCAGCCCCTTCCCGACCTCAACCTGATTCCCCGGCCTCAACCTGATTCAAATGGATATCCCCTTCCCAGCAATGCAGCCACGATGCGCCACCAACGCTTCCGTCGCGGGCTTCAGCCGCTTGGTGTGCTTCGCCCATTCTCGCCACGAGCGCGATTCTCGCCGATCGAATCGCGGGCCGCCCGACCTAGCGACGTTTTGGTAGCGCCGGGTGGTAGCGCCACGCCCTCACCTCCCGTCTGCGCCGTCCGACCAAATAAAAACCCTCCGATTTGGAGGGCTTTCCTGTGAAGCGGCTGAAGGGACTCGAACCCTCGACCTTCTGCATGGCAAGCAGACGCTCTAGCCAACTGAGCTACAGCCGCGAGAGCGCCGAGTATAACCGTGCGTAGGGCCTCCGGCCCACGCCTACGAGCAGACGGTGCTCGCAGGCGGGGTCGAGTCGCCGGCTAGCTGGCTCGCCTCCTGGATCAACTGATCGGCCTGCTTGACAAGCCGCCTGGCCTCACACGGATTCACCGGTTGCTCGCCGGTCTCGGCGCGCTGGAGGACGCCCTGGATCTGGGCGACGAGCGGCGCCCCGGCCTCGTCGCACGCCTGAAGTTGTGCGTCCATGCCCGTGTAGGTCGAATCGCTGGCGCTGTCGCTCTCTACGGCGCTCGTGTCGGCGTTGAGGGTGTCCAGACCGAACTGGCCGAACGGCGCGTCGAGCTGCTTCAGCGCCCCGGCGAGGTCGTTGTAGGCACGTCGGTCGCCGCGGATCGTCCACGGCAGCGCCCAGCCGTCCAGGATCTGCGCGATTGCACGGCCGTCGTCGGTGTAGTCGTCGTGCAACCCGAGTAGCGTCAGCAGCGTCGGACGAGCGTCGGTGTGGTCAGTCCAGATCGCACCGGTCTTGCCGAGGTGTTTGATGGCGGGGCCAATCCAGCCCTGCCACGTCGTCGCGATCTCGGGCTGGATGTCGCCCTGATTCCAGGCAAACCCTTCATTCTGTGTGGGCAGCCGGCCGGTCCCGGGTTATCGGAGGAGGCCTGGAAGTAGAACGCGGTGTCGCCGAACAGCGTGAACGTCGGCTCCGGCGCGGGATCGGCGTTGATCATAGGAGGACCTTCCAGCTGTCGTAACCAGGCGGTTGGTGGCGTGTGATCAATTGGTGAAGAGCACAACACGGCACGTCCTGCGCTGAGCTATCGGGAGGGCAGGCCGAGGCGGACATCGGGCTCAGCTGTTGAGGCGGACGGACAGGGTCTTGAGCTGGCTGGAGAATTGCGAGAGCACCCACGTCGGCTCGCTGTCGATGGTCATGTTCGGGTAGCGCTCCAGCGTTTCCTCGACGAGGATCCTCAGCTCGAGGCGCGCGAGCGCGGTCCCGAGGCAGAAGTGACGGCCGCCGGCGCCGAACGCCTGATGCTCCGGGTTGCGCAGCACGTCGAAGCGGTCGGGGTCCTCGTATCGGTCCTCGTCGCGGTTCGAGGACGGGTACCACATGGCGATCTTGTCGCCCTTCTTGATCGCGCAGCCGCCCAGCTCTGTGTCCTTGGTGGCCGTGCGCCGAAAATGTGCGAACGCGGGGAACAGCCGAAGCGCCTCCTCAATCGCGCCCGGAACGAGTGAGGGGTCATCGATCAGCAGCTGGCGCTGATCGGGGTTCTCGATCAGCGCGCGCATCGTGCCCGTGAAGGTCGCCTTGGTCGAGTCGTTGCCGGCGACCATCAGCAGGATGAATCCGGCGAAGATCTCCTCGTCGCTCAGCTTGTCGCCGTCGAACTCGGCGAACACGAGCACGCTGAGCATGTCGTCGGTGGGGTGTGCGCGGCGGTCGGCCACGAGCGTTATGCACTTCTCGTACAGCGGCGGTATGTCCTCGGCCAGCAGCTGCTCGAGTCCCTTCGGGTTCAGCTCCGGGTCGCCGAACCCGGCCAATCCGTTGATCGCCTCGGCCCACGGCTTGTCGTCCTCGGGGTCAAGGCCCATGAAGCCGCAGATCACCCGCGCGACGACCGGCTGCGCGAGTTCGGTGACGAGGTCGCACGTCTCGCGCCCGGCGAGCCTGTCTAGCGCCGTCGTAGTGATTTCGCGGATCGTGTCCTCATGCTGCGAGATCGCTTTCGGCGTGAACGCGCGCTGGAACAGACTCTTGATGCGGTCGTGCTTGGGCGGATCCATCCCGATGAACATTCCCTGGATGATCTCGACCGGGACCATGTGGTCGCTGACGATGATGTTGGAGGCTGAAGAGAACGTCTCCCAATCCCGGCTGACCGTGTAGACGTCCTCGGCCTTGGTGACCGACCAGAACCCAGCGTCGTTCGGCGATTGCGAGATCCCCGCGCTCCAGTGAACCGGACAGCTACGGCGCAGCTCGCGGAACAGCGCGTGTGGCGGACCCTCGCGCCACAGATCCTCGTCTGCGACCTGGACCGTCTGGAGGAATTCAGGGGGTGTGTATGACATTTAGGGCAACCTCGCTGGTTAAGGGGAAACGGAAGGCGTGTGCAGGGCTCACCGTCAGTGACACTTTGTAATTGATGTGGGGGCGGGCCGGGGAACCCTGGCCCGCCCCGTATGGGGCGTTCTGGTTGTCCTGGCTGTTACCTGGTGCCAGCGTTGCAGCCGGTGTGCTCGAACTGCTTGGCGTCGGTGTAGGTGACGGTCGGCGCGTACGGGCCATCGTCGACTTCACGCTTGCCGGGGTGTTGATGTTGTGAATTGCGTGCGGGAACGCACGATGCGCGCTGATGGACAGGTTGCGCAAGATCAGCAGCGTCGAGTCCGGCCGCGTGTAGCCGTCGCCGGCGGTGCCGTAGCTCATCCACGCCACGCCGCACTTGTCGGTCGCGTTCTTGGGGCGGTCCTGCGGGAGGCCGAGCACGATCGTGTAGTAGCGATGCGCGTTGATCGGGATCTCCTCGTCCGCGAGGCATGGTCCTGTCGTCGCGCCGCTCGTCAGTCCCTGGCTGTTGCAGATCGACCAGTAGCGCGGCTGGTGCCGCCGTGCATTTTCGCATCGCCGGGATATGTGGCCGGAGTGGTCGGGAGCTCTCCATGGAGCACGACGATGTTGTGTCCATGGTGGTTGGGACCAAAGCGCCGGTCCAGCCAAGCGAAAGCGAACCCGTTCGCCGGGTTCGCCCCGAGGCCGGTCCCGGTCAGGGGAAGGCTCGAGATCAGGCTCGCGTCGGACGTACCGGCCTAGTACGGGGCCAGCATCCACGACGGGTTGACAGTGACCGGATGGCACCGACTCCTCTCGTGCCAAGCCCACCTGATGAGTGTCCTTCAAGGATCCCCGGTCTCGGCCTCGAACTCATCAGGCGACCCAAAAGGCATCGAGGAGCAGGCTTAGCCGTCGGGCGCGCGTAAGCACTCAGAGGCGACGACCGGAATCGAACCGGTGTAGACGGCTTTGCAGGCCGCTGCGTAGCCACTCCGCCACGTCGCCGGGGCCGCCAAGGGTAGCGGCCGCGCTAAGCCTCAGGAGGGCGAGGCGCTTCGGAGCGTGACGGTGTTGCCGGCTGGGTCTCGCACGGCCCGATCGTCACCGACGGACTCGATCTCTAGACCGGCTGATCGGACGCGCTCGAGAACCCGGTCGAGCTCCGTGCGCGTGGGCAGCAATACCTCGAACGAGGTGAGGCCGACGGAGCCAGGTGGCGGGGGAGGCGACCCCGCGCTTCGCCAGGTGTTCAGACCCAGGTGATGGTGGTAGCCCCCGGCGGAGACGAACAACGCTCCTGGGTAGCCGCGGACCATCACGTCGAAGCCGAGCACTCCGTTGTAGAACCGCTCAGCATCGGCCAGGTCAGAGACCTGAAGGTGGACGTGCCCGATCGTCGTTTCATCCGGAGCGAGCTCTTGAAAGCCGTCGGCGTGTCCGAGCTCGCCGAGCACGTCGTCCAGATCGAGCGGTAGCGTGGCCATGCGAAGGCCGTCCGGCGTGCGCGACCAATCCTCACGCGGGCGATCTCGATAGATCTCGATCCCGTTCCCGTCCGGGTCGGAGAGGTACAGGGCCTCGCTGACCAGGTGGTCGGACGCCCCGTCCAGCGGCCAGCGGGCCTGGGCGAGCCGGACCAGGGCCAGCGCGAGGTCGCGGCGCGTCGGCACCAGGATCGCCAGGTGAAATAGACCGGTCGCCCGCGGGTTCAACGCCGGCGCGGAGCTGTCGCCGCGAAGCTCGACCAACGGACGCGCCGCGTCGGTCCCAAATGCAATCGTGCCGTCGTCGCGTTCGAAGGGCCGGAGCCCGATCGCCCGCTCATAGAACGACCGGGACGCGTCAAGGTCTGCGACCGTCAGGCGCACCGGACCCACAGTCGTGCCGGGGTCGATCGAGGCCTCGTTGCGCGCGTCGACTGGGGTCGCCATCGTCATCGAGCTTACGCCGCCGGCGCCAGCTCGTTGTGGCGCCGGGCAAGTTTGTCGTGCTGCTCCTCCAGGCCGACGATGATGTCGGTCAGACGATCGCGGACCTCGAGGTCGACCAGCACACCGTCCTCGTCGAACCGCTCAGCCGCCCGACTGACAGGGAGCTCGGTATCCAGTACGCGCGCGGAGGCGATCCCGAGCGCTTTGCGAAGGTGATCCTGGGCCCAGATCGCGCCATAGTCGGTGACGCTGGCGCCGACGACGGCCACGGGCTTCCCCCACAGCGCCGAGTCCTTGCCGTACGGCCTGGAGGCCCAGTCGACGGCGTGCTTGAGCTGCCCCGGCATCGTGCCGTTGAACTCGGGGGTGGAGAACACGACTGCGTCGGCCGACGCGATGCGATCGCGAAGCCGCTGCACGCCGGCCGGCGGCGCGTCGGTGTCGCGATCTTCGTTGTAGGGAGGCAGTGCCTCCAGATCTTGATACAGCTCGATCTCGACGTCCGCGGGGGCGAGCTCGACGGCGGCCCGCAGCAGCGCCGTGTTGTACGACGCTGCGCGCAGACTGCCGGAGATTCCGAGGATTCGCATCAGTTAGGCGTTCTTGACGGCCGAGACGCTGACGACGATCTTGACCTCGTTCGAGACGAGGAGGTTGCCGTTCGGCAGGGTCTGGTTCCACTTGAGCTCGAACTCACGACGATCGATAACGCCCTCGACCTCAAACCCGATCCGCTCGTTGCCCCACGGGTCAGTACCGCCCTCGCCGACTGTGCCGGTCAGCTCGATCGGCTTGGTGATCCCCTTCATCGTGATCTCGCCGGTGAGGCGGATCTTGCCCTCCTCGGTGCCGTCGATCGCGGTCGTCTCAAACGAGATCTCGGGATACTGCTCGGCGTCGAAGAAGTCCGGCGCGGTCAGGTGCGCGTCGCGCTGCTCCTCGCCGGTGTCGATGCTGGCGACCTCGACTGAGCCCGTGAGGACCGGGGTGGAGCCGGTCGCGTCGATCGTGCCGTTGAACCGGCGGAACGCGCCCCGCACGGTCGCGATGCCCATGTGGCGCACCTCAAATCCGACGCCCGAGTGGCTGGGATCGATGTTGTAGGTGCCCGCGGGAATTCGCTGCGGGGAGATGGCTGTGGCTGACATGTTGCTCCTTTTCAAGGTTTGATTGAGCCTGCAACCATCTTACCAGATATGCTTGCGCTGTCAAATATTGATGGATCAAGCAGGCCCGGAGTGGAACGGGGGAGGGCGCCGCGATGCGGCCCCCGATGGAGCGGTTCGCCCCAGTCGGAGCGGGCTACTCGACCGTGCAGGAGCCGCCGCGATGCGCGCCTGGCAGGCGGCTGAGCAGCGAGGCCAGCCGGACGATCTCGTCCTCGCTGAACTGCTCGAAGAACAGGCGGCGGATGCTGGCGACGTGGGTGCACCCGGCGTTGCGCAGCTTCTCGTAGCCGACTTCGGTCAGCTGCGCGTAGGAGATGCGAGCATCCTTCGGACAGGAGACGCGCTCGATCAGACCGTCCAGCACCAGCCCGTCGATCAGTCGCGTGATTCCGGACCGCGTAAGCATCGTGCTCTCGGCGAGCGCCGACATCGGCAGCCGCCGGTCATCCGCCTGCGCCAGGTAGAGGAGCACCTCATAGTCACGCGTGGTGAGGCCATGCTCGGCCACTAGCTCGGCGTCGAGGAGGCGTAGGATCGACGCGTGGCTCTGGATGTAGCTGCGCCATGCCTCGAGCGCGGCTCCATCGAGACGAGAGACCTCAATCGTTTCCATGCATCAGATTCTAGTTGACGGGTCAACGTCATTCGTGATAAGGGCGCGCGTGTGAGCGGGCGCTTTCCAAGGTAGGTTCCTGTCCGTGGACGAGATCGCACCCGGGTTGTGGCATTGGACGGCACGCCACGAGCACATCCACAGCGATGTCAGCTCGTACTACCTCGCGCAGTCGCGTGTGCTGATCGATCCGATGATTCCCGCGGAAGGGCTGGCCTGGTTCGAGGAGCACGGCGTGCCAGAACACGTGCTGCTGACCAACCGCCATCACGATCGCCACTCGTGGCGGCTGCGCGACGCGTTCGGATGCACGGTCCACTGCGTCAGGAATGGGATGCACGAGCTCGAAGGCCGCGGTCCGGCCGAACCGTTCGACTTCGGAGACGAGCTCCCGGGCGGGGTCGTGGTCCACGAGGTGGATGCGATCTGCCCCGACGAGACGGCCCTGCACATACCCACGCACCGAGCGCTGGCGTGCGCGGACGGGGTGATCCGTTCCAGCGAGTCGGGTGATCTCGCCTTCGTCTCGGACTACTTGATGGACGATCCCGAGGACACCAAGGAGGGGCTCCGAAACGCGTACCGCGGCCTGCTCGACCTGGACTTCGACCTGCTGCTGCTGGCCCACGGCAGCCCGGTCATCGACGAGGGCAAGGACGCTCTGCGAGCCTTCGTCACGTAGCTACGTTCGTCGCTCTCGGTCGACGCCCGGTCACCGCGGCCCGCATTACGACTCCAATCGCGATCAAGAGGTAGCCGAACGCGGCGACGTGGGGACGATGCTCGCCAGGATGCGGCGATCGTTGCGGTGCTTATCCCAAGCCCACGGGCGGGGTCGGCGGTTGCTCGGGGGCGGGGCACCATGGGTTGAAGGGGACGCCCTTACACGGGTCCGGCATCGTGGGCAAGTGCGCCGGAAGCGGGTGCATGACCACGCGCGTCCGGCTCGGGTAGGGCACACCGCCCGGACACGTGATGCTCCCACCGACGAGCGATCCCTCATTGCCGCAAAGGATCTCGAGGACCAGCGGCACATTCGCGTTGGCAGCCTCGCTTGCCCCGGTGCACGCTGGGTGCGTCTGCTCGAGAGCGGCCGGAGAGGTGGTGAGTCCGGCGGGATCGGTGTTGCCGCTGAAGCAGTTGGTCGGATTACCGCTCAGGAAGTTGAAGGCGGCGATGTCACCGTTCGTCGCGTGACCGTAGGAGCCGTTGCCCGAGAATCTGTTCTTGAGGATCGCGTCGCCCCAATTGTCAAACAGGCATGCGAGGGTGATGCCGAGGAAGGTGAAGTTCAGCTTGCCGCCGATGCACGGCGGTCCGCCTTCCCCCTGCTGAACCTGGATGAGCACTCCCCACGCGTCGTTGCGGACGATCCGGTTATGCATGACCGTGTCGTTGCGGGCTCCGCTGAGTGACAGACCCACCCCGAGAGGCGTGGAACCGGCCTGGCCCACCTGGGGCACGTTGGCGTTGTTGTTGTCGTGGACGTAGTTGTCCATGAACACCCAGCACGAGTGCGTGTGGGTGATCGGGCTGGTGCCGTTGTTCGGACACGCGCCGTTCTGGGGGGATGGGGGGTCTCCATTCTCGCTGTCGGTGTCGAAGCCATCCTGGTTTAGGTCGAACTCGGAGTTCTTGACGACGAGCGCGCCACCGGAGTTGGTCCCCGAGTAGCCGAGTGAGTTGAACTCGGCGTGCGCGCGGTTGATCGTCTGGTCGCATCGCTGCTGGCAGGCACCGATGTAGTAGCCGGAGTCGCTGAAGTTGCTGGCGTATGTCTGAAACCAGGTGCCACCGGTCCAGTTGCTGGAGAAGATCCCGTACTGCGCGGCGGTGCCGTTGTTCCCGTAGAAGGTGTTCGTGGCGCTCAGATACGAGCCGTAGTAGCCGTGGCCTCCGATCTTCCCGCTGCCGTCGCCGCCGTTCCACCAGATCTCGTTGCCCGAATCGCCGTGACCGCTGAGGAAATTGCACAAGGTCAGGTTCTGGACCCAGACGTCGCCGGCCTTCCAAACCATCACGCCGTTGAGTCCGAGACGTCCGCCCGATCCGCGCGGACCGAGGTTTTGGTCGCGCTTCGCCCGGCTGCAAGCGGGGCCGGACTTGGTCCCGTCGATGATCACCTTGTTGCGGCTCATCCCCCGAACGTAGATCCGGGGCTTTGTGATCAGGATTCCGGCCGGGGTGTTCTTGCGGCCGGCCGGCTCGGAGCTTGAGATCGTCTTGTAGTCGCCCGGGGCGACCAGGATCCAGTCTCCCGGCCGAGCGGCGTCGACCGCGGCCTGAATCTTTGTGTACTGGCCGCGGATTCCTTTATAGGTCCCGACCCGTAGCACTCGTGCGCTCGCGTTGGCCACCGGAACCAACACGGCAAGCGCCGCAAGAGCCGTAGCGCGATGACGATTCACGGTGAACCTCCTTAAGGGGCGCGGAGCCCGGCTTTATTCAAGCGTCGGCCACGACTCGATCGCGCTCAGTCGAGAAATCCTTGCTTCTACGCCTGACCGCCGCATCACCCACTTGGAATGACGCCGCAACCTCGGGGATCGAGGGCCGGCCGCAAAAGCCGCCGCAATCCTCGCTAAAGCGGTCAGTCCGCGCTCCGGCGCAAGTACTAGTGGGCGATGCTGGGCTCGAACCACGGACCTCCGCCTTGTCGAGACGGAAGCGCGTGGTCAAGGCGTGACAGGACAGGCCAAGAAAAGCCCATAGATGCAGGGGATTTCAGGCTCGGGCTCGACCTGCGATTGCAGCGCGATACGGCTGATTTCGATCCCGGCCCCCTGAGCGCGGACGAAGGCCTCATCCGGCCAACTTGCCAGCCAAGGTGCGGGTACCAAGCGGGCACATCAATAGCCGCGCGGTTGAACCCTCGTCGTCGACGCGAAGCCGAAACGCCCGTTATCGCGGGCGATGCCTCACCCCTCGATGCCCCTCACATACATCCGTCGGGGGATCGCACCCAGGAGGTCGCCGGTTCGAGCCCGGCTAGCTCCATACAGCCCGGAGCGTCAGCGGGTCACCCATGCCTCAGGGTCTTCCGCTAGCGTGACAATCGAGTCCGGCAGAGCAGAGTTGGCGACATCGGCGATCGTCACCCGCTCGACGACACTCCGCAGGTTCTTCCGCACGGCGATCCACACGCGAGGGAGTTGACTGGCGGCGCCAGGATACTCGGCGTCCTCGGGCCTTCCACCACGGACCGTGGCGAGTGGACCCTCGACGGCCCGGATGACGTCGGCGATCGTGATCTGCTCAGCGCTTCGCGCGAGCCGGTACCCGCCATCCGCGCCTCGCTGGCTCCGGACGATCTGCGCGTTGCGCAGCTCGGCGAGAATGTTTTCCAGGAAGTTGAGCGGAATCGCTTGCGCGCCCGCGATCAATTCGGCTCTGACGGGATTGTTGTCCGGCGCCGCTGCCAGTTCGACGGCCGCGCGGACCGCGTAGTCAGCCTTGGCGGAGATCCTCATGGTGGCCCCCTTCGCTAGGACCCGTGGACGGGTTCGCAGTAGCTCGATGGTCCGTTCGACGGCTTCGCGGATGGTGGTGGTCGTGGTGTCGATCCGGATCTCTGGATCGGTGGGAGGCTCGTACGGAGCGTCGATCCCGGTAAAGCCCTTGATTTCTCCCGCGCGTGCGCGCACGTAGAGCCCCTTGGGGTCACGGCGCTCGCACTCCTCAAGGGGGGTGTCCACAAACACTTCGACGAACGGCAGCTTTGCCTGTTGGTGGGCCTTACGGAGCTGGTCGCGATCAGCGCTCAATGGCGAGATCAGGGATAGCACCGCGATTGTTCCCGAATCCGCCATGAGGCGAGCGACCTGCCCGACGCGTCGGATGTGCTCGGTGCGCTCGCCCGGGGTGAATCCAAGGTCATCGGACAGTCCGTGCCTGATGTTGTCGCCGTCGAGCAGATATGCAGCCTGGCCGCTGTCGACGAGTCGCCGTTCGAGGGCGACTGCGATCGTCGACTTGCCCGAAGCGGACAGGCCGGTAAGCAGGACGGTTGCACCGCGCTGGTCGATAGCTAACCAGCGGTCGTCGCGGTCCAATGCCGACGGGTGCCAGATCACGTCACGTCGCTTCTCGCGGCCGGGGCGGATCAGCCGTGCCTCGCGAATGACTCCCGCCGCCACCGTGTCGTTGCTGGTCTCATCGATCAAGATGAACGCACCTGTGACCCGGTTGACCGAGTACGGATCGGCGATCACCGCCGAGCTTGTGCGCAGGGTCAGCCGGCCTATGTCGTTGAGCTCGAGCGCGGTCGGCTCGACCTGTCGCTCAAGCGTCTCGGGGTCGGTCCGCTCCGAAATCGAGAGCACCGTTGCTCGAACGGTTCGGGTAGTGTGCTTGAGCGCGTAGCGCCTGCCGGGGTGAAGTGGCTCCTCACTCATCCAGCAGATCGTGCAGTCGAGCTCACGCGCGGCGGGCGGCCGCTCAGCGGGACCCACGAGCATGTCGCCGCGGCCGACGTCGAGCTTGTCGGCAAGCGCCAACGTCACGGACATCGGCGGAACCGCCACCTCGTCGCCGCCGAGGGTGTCCAGCTCGGTGACCTTTGTCGTGACCTCCGCCGGCAGGACGACCACCTCGTCACCTACGCTGAGCGTCCCGCCGACGATCCTGCCGGCGTATAGCCGCCTGTCGTTTTGCGGGCGGCCGACCCACTGGATCGGCAGCCGCAAAAGTGACAGATCGCGGTCGGCCTGGACGTCGATTCCTTCCAGGTACTCCAGCAGGGTTGGACCGACGTAGAAAGATGTCTTGTCGGACCTGAACGCGACGTTGTCGCCGTGCAGCGCGCTGATCGGCACAACGCTCAGATCGAGGATGTCAAGGCGCCGGGTGAGGTCGTATACCTGATCGACGATCTCGGCGAATCGCGCCTGGTCCCAACCGACCAGGTCCATCTTGTTCACGCACACGACCATGTGCTCGATCCCCAAGAGCGCGACGATGTTGGCGTGGCGGCGGGTCTGCGTGACAACCCCGCTGCGAGCGTCGATCAGTACGACCGCGACGTCCGCGGTTGAGGCCCCGGTGAACATGTTTCGCGTATAGCGCTCATGGCCGGGGGTGTCGGCGAGGATGAAGGAGCGCGTGTCGGTGGAGAAGAAACGGTAGGCAACGTCGATCGTGATCCCCTGCTCGCGCTCGGCGCGCAGACCATCGGTGATCGCGGCAAGATCGAACTCGGCGCCGTTGCCGGAGGCGTCATCGAGATGGTCTGAGAGCAGCGAACCGGTGTCGAGCAGCAGCCGACCGATCAAGGTGCTCTTGCCGTCATCGACCGATCCCGCGGTGGCGAGCCGGACCAGATCGCGGTCGCGGGTTAGCGCGGTAACTGACATCAGAAATAGCCCTCGCGCTTGCGGTCTTCCATCGCCGCCTCCGAGGTCCGGTCGTCCGCCCTCGTCTCGCCGCGCTCGGAGATGGTCGCCGTGACGGTCTCGGAAATCACCGTCGCTACATCAGCGGCCTCCGAGCGCACCGCTCCTGTGACTGTCAGATCGCCAACGGTCCGGTAACGGACGGTCGTCTCATACACGAGCTCGCCGTCACGTGGCGCGATCCACTCGGACTCGGCGAGCAGGATCCCGTCGCGGTCGATCACGCGGCGGCGGTGTGCAAAGTAGATCGAGGGGAGCTCCAGCTCTTCGGCTTCGATGTACCGCCACACGTCGAGCTCGGTCCAGTTGCTGAGCGGAAACACACGAACATGCTCGCCGCGGCGGATCCTTGAGTTGTAGAGGCTCCACGGCTCAGCGCGCTGCGCCCGCGGCTCCCACTGCCCAAACTCGTCGCGGAACGAGAACACACGCTCCTTCGCTCTAGCTCGTTCTTCGTCGCGACGGGCGCCGCCGAAGGCGGCATCGAACCCATGCTGCTCAAGGGCGTCGAGCAGCGTCACCGTCTGCAGCCGGTTGCGCGAGCCCCCCGGCATCTCCTCCCTTGCGCGCCCAGTGTCGATCGATTCCTGCACCGACGCCACGATCAGCCGATGGCCGGCCTCCCGCAAGCGGCGGTCGCGGTACTCGATGACCTCCGGGAAGTTGTGACCCGTATCGACGTGCAGCACCGGGAACTGCAACGGCAGCGGCGAGAACGCCTTCTCTGCGAGCCGCAGCAGCACGATCGAGTCCTTACCGCCGCTGAACAGCAGCACCGGGCGGGACAACTCAGCGACGACCTCCCGGATCACGAACACCGCCTCGGCCTCGAGCGCGCGCAGCTGCGTCACGCGACGTCCGGTCGCGCTCACGCCGTCCTCGCCGGCTCGCGACGGTCGTCCTCAATCCACGATGCAGCGAACCTCAGACACAACACGTCAGTGTTAGCTCCAAGAGAATCAGCACTAAATCAATCAAGAAAAGTATATAGCTCAGCGCGCATGATCCATCAAAGCGGGCTGGTGGCGAGCGAGCGCAGGAATCCGGCTGCCAGCTGCCGTGTCCCCGCCGCGGCCGCGAGGTGGTCGCGCCAAGTCGCCTCGAGGATCCCCTGGCTGTCCAGCACTGGTTCATCCCCCCGTACGACCCAGTCGCGAACGATCGCCGGCGTCACCTCCGGATGGAACTGGACTCCCAGATGGCCGTGCAGGGTGAACGCCTCCGGGCCCAGCGCCCCGTCGGCGAGGACCCGCGCGTCTCGGGGCGGGCTGACGGCATCTTCGCGCCAGACCAGCCATGGACCGGGGACGATCCAGCGCGGGACCGAGCTCGCGACCTTGATCCAGCCACGCTGTGGCCGAACCGCGGGTTCGGAGCCGCCACCAAGCGCGACCGCGAGCGCGTGGGCGCCAGACCCGATGCCCAGCACCGACGTGCCCACCCGGTCCGCCTCCCGAAGCCAATCCAACTGCGCATCTGACCACGTCCGTGCCACCTCGCCGGCCCTGCCGTCTGACCCAAGCGCCACGGCAAGCAGGATCGATGCCGGATCAGGCAACGGCTCGCCCAAGTCGGGACGCACCGTGTTGATTCGGAACCCGTGAGCACGCAACGCTTCAAGCAGCAGCCCCCCCGGAGCATCGCCGCGGCGCTGGATCACCGCCACCATACGGGCCGGCACCCGCCGGACCCCTATTTGCCATCGACGCCGGACACCTCGAACCGGTGAGACGACCCTGGACTCCCGAATGCTGTCGACACTCATCGCATGTACCTCTTAGTAGTTGAGTTCTCTAGACCGACGCTGAAATCGAGCGGGCGCACGCACGACGCCTGCTGCTCGCCTCCGCCACATCGCAGAGTCGCATTCGATCGGGGCAGTCGGCTAGAGACCGCCTGCGCGCGCGAGGGGCTCCAGGTCAACTGCCAAATCCCGCCCGCCCGGTCCTAGGACATCGCCGGTGGGCGGACGCCCGCGATGACTCCCCGCTCTCCGGAGGGGTCGCGGCCGCTTCGACGAGAGCAACTCGAACGACCCTGCGTCGGCGGTCGCCCAGCTCAGGCGCTCGATCAGCTGCGCCGCGTAGTGGCAGTCTTGGAGGTGCGCGGAGATGATCCGCTCGCTGAGCGTCACCACCGCCGAATAACGATCGGATTGGTCCGCCCGGATGACGATCCTTGGCATATGCAGTCTCCTTTTGGCAAAGCGTGTCGCCGGTGGCGGCGGGCCCTCCTTGCGCGAACCTGACTGCGCCACTGCGCGATCGGCCGCCGGAGAGAGGAGAGAGACGCTCGGACGGCCGATCGGGGTGTGGGACGTGCAGCCGCCTCGGCTGTCAGGTGAAGCAGATCAAGCGGCAGAGCAACATCGCACAAGCCACAACGTAGCAACAACGGTCCGTAATTACAAGAAAGTCGATTGACTTACGTGTATATACGCATGTCGTGGATCGATTTGCCGTCCTGTGAGCCTGGGCCAACGGCTCTGCGGAGCGCTCGATTTGCGGGAAGCGGGTCAGTGCGCGGCGACCCCTCCGTACGGCGGCTCATCGCAGCTTCGCGGATGGCTCACCCGACGATCATCCAGCCCTTCTGCTTGCACGAACGAGCGGTCACATCGTCCACCCAAGCGCGAGCGCCACGGCCGGCTTCCCTCGCCATACGACTGGTCGCGCACCAGGCGCAGCGGCGCGGGGGAGAGGCGGTGAAGCCGTTGGCTGGCGGACCGTGGCCGGCGGCCAGCGTCGTGAGCCGGTTGTTCGAAAGCTGGGCGCCGAGGCTCTGCTGCTGGGTCGGCGCAGCTATGAGTTCTTTGCCGCGCGGTGGCCATCCCGGGGTGGCGAGTTGGCGGACAGATTGAACAGCCTGCCCAAGTACGTGGTGTCTCAACCCTCGAAGATCCGGACTGGAACAACTCGTTGGTCCTGAAGGGCGAGGCGGTGAGCGAGGTCTCGAGGCTGAGGCAGGAGCTGGACGGGGACACCGTCGTCCTCGCCAACGTCTCGGACGCGCTCGTAGGTGAGGAAGGCGACGCCGTCATCGATGGTCCGGCTGTCGACGAGGCGCATGGGCTTCGTGTCGCTGGCCTCGCCGAAGAGCGGCTGGCCGCCCCCGAGCACGACCGGGAAGACCTTCAGCCGCAGCTCGTCGACGAGGTCGTGCTCCATCAGTGTGTGCACGATCTGGAAGCGGTCGCCAGCCAGCCGACGCAAGCGCAAGAGACCTTCGACACCGGCGATCCCGCCGCCGCAGATCAACACGTTCAGACGGGCCATAGCTTCCGTTCCTTGGTTGCTGACACTGACGGAAGTGTTTTGGTCCCGAAGACTTCCGACTGAGAACGGAACCAAGCTCCGCTGGATCGCGGCACGAGGGCCACCGCGTCAAAGCCCACGACACTCCGCACGAAACACGGCGGCTGATGCCTCCTTCGCCTGCCTGCGCCTTCAGTTAGCCGGGCATGTTGCTCAGGGGGTCGCGGTGTTGAATCGGTGGTCCGCTCCGCGCGCCAGCTCGATCGTGCGTGTCGCGATCTGGCGCAGCGCCGCGATCAGCGCGTCGATGTCCTCGCGGGTGTTGTAGAGGGCCAGCGAAGCCCGAACGGTCCCCTCGTGACCGAACCGACGGACCGTCGGCTGGGCGCAGTGGTGACCCGCCCGCACGGCGATCCCCTCGCGGTCGAGCGCCTCGCCGACCTCCTCCGGCGTGAAGCCGTCCAGCACGAACGAGAGCACTGCGGCCTTCTCCGGAGCGGTGCCGATCAGCGCCAGCCCTGGTATGTCAGCCAGCGCGGCGGTCGCGTAGGAGAGCAGCTCGTGCTCATAGCGGGCGATGTTCTCCATTCCGATTCGCTGCAGGTAGTCGAGCGCCGCACCGAGCCCGACGGCGTCTGCAATGCTGGTCGTGCCTGCCTCGAAGCGCACGGGCGCCGGCTGGTAGAGGCTCCGTTCAAAGGTGACGTCGCGGATCATGTTGCCGCCGCCCTGCCACGGAGGCATCGAGTTCAACAGGTCCAGCTTTCCGTACAGGACGCCGATCCCGGTCGGTCCAAACACCTTGTGCCCGGAGAACGCGTACCAGTCGCTGTCGAGCAGTTGCACGTCGACCGGCATATGCGACACGGCTTGGGCACCGTCGACGAGCACCCGCGCGCCGTGGCGGTGCGCGAGTTCGGTCATCTCCTGGACCGGGGTGATCGTCCCGAGCGCATTGGAGACATGGGAGAACGCAACGATTTGGGTCCGGTCTGACAGCAGCCGCTCGTATTCGTCCAGCATCACCTGGCCGCTGTCGTCGACCGGCGCGACGCGCAGTCGAGCGCCGGTAGCCTGGCAAAGCTGCTGCCAGGGAACGATGTTGGCGTGATGCTCGAGCCAGGTGATCAGGATCTCGTCCCCTGGGCCGACGTTCGCGCGACCCCACGCCTGGGCGACCAGGTTGATCGCCTCCGTGGTCCCGCGCACGAACACGACCTCATCGCTGCTGGACGCGTGCAGGAAGCGAGCCACCTTCTCGCGCGCGTCCTCGTATGCGTCGGTCGCGCGCGCCGCCATCTCATGCGCAGCGCGATGGATGTTCGAGTTCTCATGCCGATAGAAGTAACCCAGACGCTCGATCACGGCCTCCGGCTTCTGGGTCGTCGCGCCGTTGTCCAGCCAGACCAGCGGCCGGCCGTGCACACGCTCCGCCAGCGCTGGGAAGTCGCCACGGGACGTATGCGGATCGAATCCCGCATGCCGCGAGTGGACCGCCGGTGTGGGGGGTGCCGCCACCTCCGCGTCGACCGTATCGGCCGCCATCGCGACATCCGTTCCGGGCGACTCCTGCAGGAAGTAGTACGAGCCTGCAAACGGATCTTCCACCATGCCCCTCGGCAGCCCGGCCAATCCAAGGTCCGAAAGGGGCATCGGATCGCCGCTGAGCGCGAACAGGCCGCCACCGGTTGATGGAGGCAGCGCAACGGGCCCGTGAGGCTCGGGCTGGGCGAGATCCGGGAGGTAGGACCAATGGTCCGCGGCGACGAGGTTGGACGCTTCGGGCACCAAGCCCGCGGCACCGTTCGGCGCCGCGGCTTCGAGTCCGGGCGAGAGCCTTTCAAGGGCTTGCTCCGCACCAACCAGATGACCGTCGGGCGAAGGCAACGCTTCCGGCGGCGGCCGCAGCAACTCGGCCTCCGGCGGCAGCGGCACCGATTCGAGCTGCCCGGGATCCAACCCCGGCAGGAACGCGCCGGGCAGAGCGGTGAACATCTCATTGGCAAGCCGCTCGAGCTCACCTAGGTCAAAGGGCCCGCCTTTCGCGACCGACTCGGGGTCCCACGACGCCCCGCGACGCTGATGCACATGAGCATCAGCCGGACCGCTGCCATTGAAATTACTTACGGTAGGCATAGTCGTACTCGTGGTATTTGTTGACCTCGGCGCCCTCTAGCACAGCAACCGCGTCGTCGGTCAGGACCGCCGCCGAGCAGTACAGCGAGATCAGGTAAGACGCGATCGCCTTGCGACTGATGCCCATGAACTTCACCGACAGGCCGAGACCGTGCTCCCCCGATGGGCTCGGCTGGAACAGGCCTACCACTCCTTGCCGGCTCTCGCCGGTGCGCATCAACAGTATCTGGGTCTTGTTCCCCTTGACCTCCAGCTTGGTGCTCGGGACCAGCGGAATCCCCCGCCAGGTAATCACCGGCGAGCCGAACAAGCTCACGGTCGCCGGCGGGACGCCGCGACGCGTCGCTTCACGCCCAAACGCGGCGATCGCCTTCGGATGCGCGAGGAAGAAGGCCGGTTCCTTCCACACCAGCGTGATCAGCTCGTCGAGGTCATCGGGCGTCGGCGGACCACCCAAAGTCTTGATCTTCTGCCCAGCCGTGACATTGGTGAGGATCCCGTAATCGGGGTTATGCAGCAGTTCAGACTCCTGGCGTTCCCTGATCGTCTCGATCGCGAGGCGCAACTGCTCCTTGATCTGGTCATACGGATGGCTGTATAGATCCGAGACCCGGGTGTGAACATCGACGACAGTCGTCACCGAGCTCAAGTAGAACTCGCGAGGCGCCTCCTCGTAGTCGACGAACGTCTCCGGCAGCTCACGCTCGTCTTCGCGTTGCGAGCAGGCCGTGAGCACCCGTGATTCGTCCTTCACCTTGTTGAGCCGATAGATACCCGCCTCCACGCCCACCCACGGCAGCAGATGAACCAGCCACCGAGGCGTGATCGACAGCATCGTCGGCGCTGTCTTCTGCGCGTTCGCGAGCTGACGCGCGGCAACATCGCCGAGCGCCTGATGAGCTTGTGCAGTTGTTGTGGCCATCACTTCTCTTTTCTTCTGATCGTGTGACTTGTAATTGGATTGCCCGCTTTTGGGCCTTTCCTACGCCAGTGCGCTGACCCGACGACGACTCTGGACCGCTGCTCGCACTTCCGCGCCGTCGGCGTCGAACAGGCCCTCGACCGAGAAGTAGCGCTCGCCGGTGTCATAGGAGAACGTCAGTACGACGCTGCCGTCCGCGATCTCGGGGAGCTTCTTAGCGACCGCGGCGAGCGCCGCGCCTGAGGATGGACCGACGAAGATTCCCTCCTCGCGAGCGACGCGCACGGCGTACGCGAACGCGTCCTCTTCGCTGACCTGAATGACTCCATCGATCGTGTCGAGGTGCAGGTTCTGCGGCACGAACCCTGCGCCGATCCCCTGCAGGCGATGCGGCGCCGGCGACCCGCCGCTGATCACGGGCGAAGCGTCCGGTTCCACCGCGAACGTCCGTAGCTTGGGGAAGTGCTCCTTGAGCACCTCGCTGACACCCGTGATGTGGCCGCCTGTCCCGACGCCGGTGATCAGATAATCGATCCCGTCCGGGAAGTCGCGCAGGACCTCTGTGGCCGTCTCGCGCCGGTGGACCTCGATATTGGCATCGTTCTCGAACTGCTGCGGCATCCACGCGCCGGGCGTATCGGCGACGACCGCCCGCGCACGGTCGATCGCGCCCTTCATCCCGAGTTCGCGCGGCGTGAGCTCGAGATCGGCCCCGTACACCGCCAACAGCCGCCTGCGTTCCAGCGACATCGACTCCGGCATCACCAACAGCAGCCGGTAGCCCTTCACCGCCGCAACGATCGCGAGTCCAACGCCGGTGTTCCCAGAGGTCGGCTCGACGATCAGGCTGTCGCGGCCGAGCAGACCGCGACGTTCGGCATCCTCGATCATCGACATACCGATGCGGTCCTTGATGCTCCCGCCCGGGTTGCTGCGCTCCGCCTTCATCCACACCTCGACCCGGGAATCGAACAGGCGATTCATGCGAATGTGCGGGGTGTTGCCGATCGTCTCGAGGACGTTGTTGAACCTCATGCCCAGTCTCCTTAGCTCCGCGCCCAAGCCTGCCGGGCGCGGTCAGATGTTGAATTCGATGAGATCATCGGTAGGAGCAGCCTCACCTCGGCGATCGATGTGTGCAGTCGGAGTGACTACCGAATACGGCGGCACGCTACGGGTGAGCCACACGTTGCCGCCGATGCGGCTGCCCCGACCGATGATCGTCTCGCCACCGAGAATCGTGGCGTTGGCGTAGATCACGACGTCATCGCCGATCGTCGGGTGACGCTTGATGTTCTCCATCCGCTTGTTCACCCGCGCCGCGCCGAGCGTGACGCCCTGATAGAACCTGACGCGCGCGCCCAGCACCGCGGTCTCACCGATCACGATGCCCGTACCGTGGTCGATCGCAAACGATGCTCCGATCTGCGCTCCGGGATGAATGTCGATACCCGTCGCCCGATGCGCAACCTCAGTAAGCAGCCGCGGGAACAGCGCCAGACGACCGTGAAGCTCATGAGCGATCCGGTACGTGGCAATCGCCAGGAAGCCCGGATAGGCAAGGATCACCTCATCGACGCTCTCCGCGGCCGGATCGCCCTCATAGATAGCTCGCGCGTCCAACAGCAGCGCCTCCCGGATCGAGCCAAGCCGCGAGTACAGATGCTCGCTGACCGCGCTCTGAGCAGCCTCGCTTGCTCCCGACCCGGCGGGCGCCGTCAGAGCTTGCTCGAACAGTACGTCCAGGCCTGCGAGCTCGGCCACGAGGTCGTCCCGGCCGGCGACCGCCCGCGACGCGAAATGCGGAAACAGCAAGCCAAGCACGGCGTACACGAACTCCTCGGCGAGCTGCCGCAGCCCCGGAGGCAGAGCATGATCGAGGCGCTCCCGGGCGAGACGCGCGAGCAACTCCTCCATGGAGGACTCCGACCACGCCTGACTTGACGACGCCGGCGTAACGCCATTCGGTAGCTCGGCACCCCTCAATGCTTCTGTCGTTCGGCCCATCGCGGCCTCCGATCCGGGAGCCAGTTTGAAAAGACCTCCCGATTGTTCTGCAGCCCGCCGGCTGTGCACACCGTAGAATGCCCATTAATCTTGTCGAATTTGTTACGTATCGAGATCCGTAGTTTCCCCCCATCAGTTCCGACAGCGTGTGCGTTAGCGAATTGCCGGTATCGAGCGTGCCCCTGTTCGCCGCCAGACCGGAACCTCGCCGGCGACTCGCGAGACACGAGGACGGCCGCGACGGGCGCCGACGATCACGCGCTCTGATGCGCTGCGACCGCGCGCTCCGGAATCATCTCCGCGCCCCGTCTCCCCGGGCCCGGCCACGGGCGCGATGGCGCCGGCTCGCGGAGGATGTATCGCCGCGGATCCCTGGCGCCGGTAAGCAGCGCGGGGCGAGATTTGGCTTTGGGGCAATTCCGCGCGTCACGTGTCGCTCCTCTTGGCCCAAGCCAGAAGCTGGTCTGGGCGTCGTGTGCCTCCGACCAGGCGTGCTGTTCTACGTCGCGATGGCTCGCACGCGGATCCGCGGGCGGGCGTTGTTCACGTACCCCTTCGGATTCCACAGCCCCGCCTCGTCCTCCGGCTGCGTGGCGGCCGAGGAGTCCCAGGCGCGGACGAGGATCTCGTGCTCTCCGGGCGCGAGCTCGACCGTGATCCGCCAGTGCCGCCAGGCCCACCGGCCGAGGTCCGCGAGCAGCTCCGCCTGCGACCAGCTCGCGCCGCCGTCGACCGAGACGTCGACTCGCGCGACGTGCCGCTCCCCGCCCGCGAAGGCGTAGCCGCGCACCTCGACGGGGCCGGCCGTGACCGCCTCGCGGTCGGCCGGAGACAACACGTCGGAGTTGAGCGCGACCAAACCGAGCGGCATCCCAACGCCCGGGCCCGGCGTCTCATCCTCTGGCACCAGCCGGTAGACGACATGCTGGAAGTACCCCTGCCAGGGTTGTGCGCGGACCTCGATCCGCTCGAGCCACTTGACACTGCGCGCACCGACGTAGCCGGGCACGACCACTCGCAGCGGCGCGCCGTGGACGAGCGGGAGCGGCTCCCCGTTCATCGCCCAGGCGAGCAGCACCTCCGGGCGACACGCCTTGTCAAGCGGGATCGAGCCACCGAAGCGCTGGGCGGGCATCGCCTCCGGGCACAGGTCGGCGCCGTCAAAGCCGACGTGCGCGGCCCCGTCCAGCGGGCCGGCGAGCGCGAGCACGTCGCCGAGCGCGACGCCGGACCACGTCGCGGTACCGGTAGCGCCCGGACCCCACGGCGCCTCGCCCGGAATGTCGCGGATAGCGACCAGCCCCGCGCGCCGGTTACCCGCGCACTGCAGCGTCGCGGTCACCTCGCGCTCCCGGAATGCCTCGCGCAGAGTGGTGAGCGACAGGTCAAGCTCCCGCTCGACGATGCCATGTACGTGCAGCCGCCACGCGGCCGGGTCGATCTCGGGCACCGCGGCGTGCCCCCGCACGTAAAACGCGTCCGTGGCGGTCAGCGCACCTTCCGCCAGGGCAGCGAGCCCCGTCTCGGCGTTGAACGGCTCCTGCTCGTGCACGACCAGGTCCCTACGCTTTCCGTAGCGACTCATGCGGAATCTCCGGCAGCTCGAGCGCGGGAAGCGTTGTCGGCGCGTATTCCGGCGATGCTGCACCGCCATTCGGTGCAAGCACTCGCGTTGTGCTCATCGGGCCTGATCGTCGCCGTCGTTCAAGTCTCCGTGCGCACGAGTACGGCACCGTGTCGGGCCAGGTCTGCAATCCCGCCGGCGACGCGCGAAACCGCCGTGTGACCGGGGCGGCGCAGTACGCTCGCCGCAAGTGCGGCCCGTCCGCCCGTCGCACAGGCAACCGCCAGTGGCCGATCGGCGTTCAGCGCGAGCGCGCGGCCGTCGCCGAGCTCGGAAAGCTGGAGGTGCAGCGATCCTGCGACATGCCCGGCGTGCCATTCCGCGGGATCGCGGACGTCGAGCAGTCGCAGCTCACCGGCCGCCAAGCCCGGGACGAGCGACTCCGGCGCGAGTGCCGTGGCGGTGTGCACCTCGAAGCCTGCGGCCGCCCATCCGCTCGGGTCAGCGGCCGTGACGCCGGCAAGGTTCCACAGACCCGCGGCGTACAGGCAGGCGGCGACCCGCGCTCCAGCCTCGATCGTCGTGGCTACGACGACGATCGCCGCCTCGACGCCTGCGACCCACCCCGCGCGTGTGCCCAAGCCCCGCCCCCCAGCCGGGAGGTTCAGAGCGCCGGCCAGGTGGCCGGCATCAAAGACCTCCGGCGGTCGCACGTCGAGAACGCATGTGCCGCGCGAGAGTAACTCCCGCACGTCGGCTAGCTCCAACTCGCGCAGCGGAACGGGGATCGCGCCTCGCCGGTTGAGCGCGACGACGCGCTCAATGCTCGGCGGTCGCGGCGGGATCGATCGCGTGAGCTCCGCGACGAAAGCATCGGCATCAGCGAGGGACAGGAGTGGGTTGGTGCGGCGCTCGTAGCCGATCGTCGAGGAGGTCTTCGGCGAGAGCGATCCGCTCCCGCATAGCGAGCCGCCGACGTGCCCTGGCCAAAGTTCGACATGGTCGCCGAGCGACTCGAGGCTGCGCAGCGTCCCCCAGAGCGCGCGGGCGCCCTCCTCTGACGCGACCGCAAGATCCGGACGCGCCACGTCGCCGACCATCAGCGAGTCACCGGACAGCAGCAGGCAGGGCTCCCCGACGCCCCGCCCGCCGTCGCTAACCACGAACGCGAGATGCTCGGGGCGGTGACCAGGGGTCGCAAGCGCGCGGATCTCCAGACGCCCCACGTGCAGGAGATCTCCGTCGCGCAGCCCGCCAGACTCCGGCCGGTCGGGATCGCTCGGAACGTGCAGCACCGCGCCCGTCGCGGACGCGAGTCGCCGGCGCCCGGAGACGTGGTCGGCATGCATGTGGGTCTCGAGCACATGACCGATCCCGGCGCCCGCCTGCTGCGCCGCACGAAGGTACTCGTCGATCTCCCACTTCGGGTCGACGACCACCGCCTCGCGCTCGTCCGCGAGGATGTACGAAGCACAGCCCAGATCCTCGTGCAGAATTTGGCGGAAGTACACGTTCAGACCCTTCCTGTCGGATTGCCGATCATGCGCCCGACGCAGAGCGCCATCCCCGGCCCGTCGAAAGTTTAGTGAGTAGGTTCAGTCGATCGAATTTATCGGCTTGTGCCCTGTAAGCGCGTAGGTGTCGCTGCGCGCAGTCGTAAGCTGATGTCCGCGCATTCGGCGCACACGCTGTCGGGTACTAGGCCCGCCCGGATCAGCAATCCGAAGATCTTGCAGCCCACGCAGTAGGCGAAGATCGACTCCAGGCCGGCTGCGGGGACGAGCGCGAGCAGAACCGCGTCCGCGGCGGCGTGGTCGCCAACGATCAGCGCCAGCACGAGCGCCGCGGTCGACATCACCGCGCCGATCGACTGGGCGAAGCGCTTCGGCGGCCCCGCCACCGGCTTCTTCGGGCCAAGCCGCGGCGCGATCACGTTCTGCGCAGCCCAACCGAGCGGACTCAGCTTCGGCCCGGTGAGCACGCGCGCCCAGAACCCGTACGCCAGCGGGATCAACACCCAGTACCACGTCGTCGCGAGGATCAGCACCACCATCACGAGGACCACGCCAGCGACCACCCGGGCCGCCTTCTCGTTGACTGGATTGGGAAAGGAGAGCAACTCTCGCACGAAAACGAAATTGTAGACTACTAAGTGGATAGAATTTCTTATGTACCGGCAGTGGAGCCATCGCGATCGGAACGTCCGATGCGCCGACGAGCTTCCCCAGAGGCAGCGCGCATGGCCCAGAGCTCGACCGTTCTCCAGATCCCCGCAGCGCTGAAGCCGGCCGACGGGCGGTTCGGTTCCGGTCCCTCGCGTGTCCGCCCGGAGCAGTTGCGCCATTTGGCTGCTGAGGGCGCTGGGGTGATGGGGACTTCGCACCGTCAGAAGCCGGTGAAGGAGCTCGTGGCGCGGATCCGGTTGGGCTTGGGGGAGTTGTTCGGGCTGCGTGAGGGCTATGAGGTCGTGCTTGGCAATGGTGGGACGACGGCGTTCTGGGATGCCGCCACGTGTTGCCTGGTCCGTGAGCGGGCGCTGCACCTGAGCTACGGCGAGTTTTCCTCCAAGTTCGCCGCGTGTACGGGGAGCGCGCCGTTCCTGCTGGAGCCGGTCGTGATCGATGCTCCGGCCGGCGATGCGCCGGAGCCGCGGAGCGACGATTCGACGGACGTCGTTGCCTGGGCGCATAACGAGACCTCGACGGGGGTGATGGTGCCCGTGATCCGCCCCGCCGGCAGCGATGCGCTGGTGCTGATCGACGCCACGTCGGCTGCTGGCGGCGTGCCTCTCGACCCGACTCAGGCCGACGTGTACTACTTCGCGCCCCAGAAGGGGTTTGCCTCCGATGGAGGGCTGTGGCTGGCGCTGTTGAGCCCGGCCGCGCAGGAGCGGATCGAGGAGATCGCCGTGGCCAGGCCGACCGCGACGCAGTCGGCGCGCTGGATTCCTGAGTTCCTCTCGTTGAGTACCGCCTTGGCGAACTCGATCAAGGACCAGACCTACAATACGCCGGCGATCGCGACGTTGCTGCTGCTCGCCGATCAGCTCGCGTGGATGCTGGACCGGGGCGGCCTTGAGGCGATGGTCGCGCGGACCACCGCCAGCTCCGGTCATCTCTATGACTGGGCGCAGGCGCACCCGCACGCGGCGCCGTTCGTGAAAGATCCGGCTAAGCGCTCGCTGGTCGTCGGCACGATCGATTTCGACGATGAGGTCGACGCCGCCGCCCTGGCCGCCACGTTGCGCGCCAACGGGATCGTCGACG
>Ga0310037_10000496_pt1 | contig 25209 bp, 20 predicted proteins | sample Sb_taG_11_FD_200239 | JGI IMG/M metagenome (GOLD analysis project Ga0310037, IMG submission 200239) | Peat soil microbial communities from Weissenstadt, Germany - Sb_50d_3_AS metaG (v2) (version 2) | ecosystem: Environmental > Terrestrial > Soil > Wetlands > Peat | place: Germany: Weissenstadt... | reverse complement strand
GCGACCTCAGGAATTCCGCTAATCCAGGAGTAGCAAGTGAGCTGAGGATCGAGCGCGAGCAGTCCCTCGGGCTCTTCGGGATAACGACTCGTAGTGGTCTTCCAATCGATGACGCACGGAGAGCCATCGAGTTCTCCGAGGGCGTCAATGTATGAAACGAATTCGTTCTCTCCGGGAAGCGATCGAAGCATCTTGACCTGCAGGTTCTGCTGTGGCCTGGGAATGTGAACCCGATCATCCTGAGCGAACTTCTGGAGCAGATGAACTCCCTGATGGACCAGGCGGTCCCAGGAATCCCCTTTCTTGTATTCAAAGGGAGCATCTCGATACGCACCCCATTCCTTGTAGAGCACGGCACTCGGATCCTCCCGGCAGAAGTAGGCACCGAGGGCCTTCTCAAACGAGCGGCCAAATACCATGGCGGCGCGCGTATCTTTTTCCTGCCATCCATCGAGATACCTGTAGCGATAGCTGCGCGGGCAGCGCAGGAACTGGCTAATCTGTGTGTGGCTGTAGATCATCGTCGTTCTCCTGCTCGCTGCCAGTTTCGAGAGTGGCAAGCTCCTCCCAGTCTCCGGCCGGTGCAAAGGCGTCGAAATTGAGGAAGGAGCGGCCGTTGCGCGTCGTGCGGGAGGTGCGGACGACGCCGGTAAGGCCCACAAGGGCCTTCTCATCCACCTCATCTCGAGCAAAGAGGTCCAGGTCGTAGCCGAAATCCCGGAGGAACCAGTTCAGTTTCCACAAGGCTTTCGGTGTGCCATACAGACGCCCCGAGATGTTCTGACCGGACAATGGCTTCGGCTCAAGAACCGAAAGACGAAGCGCGAAGAAGGGTTTCTGCGGATGCCAGCGATAGGAGGCCTGATCGATGCGAGCGAGAAACAGTCCTTCGAGCAGGTCGTTCGCGCTCTGAGATTCCAAGTGCAAGCCCGGGAAATGGCGTTTCATTGCTGCACCTCCTGCGGTTGAACATAGGAGTTGAGTTTGCAGATCAAAGCATTCCGGTCGTTTTTTGCAGACGCCGCGAGATGGGAGATGAAGGATTCGACCAGATCACGACTGGCTTCCTTGAGAGTTTCGGTGCCGCAGAAGTCGGCGGCGTAGGCCTTCACGAGCGCGGGATCGAGGTTGTGCTGGCGGATCAGAAGGCAGAGTTGATCCCGCAGTCGGGGCTGGCTGTAATTGGAACCATTTCCGTTGCCAGAGACAGACGCGGCTTGCTTGGGATGTGAAGTTGGCGTAAGCGGAGAGAAGGACCCGAGCTCTTCGATCGAGCACAGGCCGATTCCATAAGCCTTGCGGAGAGCGCGATTGACGGCCCGGGTCTCGGCCACGCGCATTTCGGCCCCGCGCACCAAGGGAGACACGTTCGAGGGGTCGGCATCGCCGTAGCCGACGAATCCTTTACCATTCTTGGATTTGTAAACGGTTGCTTTGAATGACCAGCGTGCAGCAATGGGGTCACAGAACTCCGGAACTGCATAGACATCAATGCCGGCACAATAATGTCTCTTGGCTAACCTCAGGAGCCCCATGTGCGTGACATACCACCCACCCTGAAGGAGCAGCATGTCGCGCATCGCAATCGAGAAGCCGAAGGACCGAGTCATCTCGCTCAGTGAACGCACCTGTAGCGGATCGAGGGCGTCGCCCCATGCTTGTTTGGCCAACCTGCGATTGGTTGCGACCAAATGTTGGTGCTTAGAGTGTTTGCTCATAATGCCTCCGGTAGTGTAACGGTACCATAGCACTACCATTGTGTCAAATGAAATAGTGCGGCCCGACGCTGGCTGGCGGAAGTCAAGCTATGGCACGGACGTGTGGGATTACAGGAACGTGGGGCTACTTCTTGATGCTATTTTTTCTGATTGTTGTTTCGGCCGCAGTCAGCGCCGCATTAGCGACAAAACTGCTCACACTTCGACGTTCGATTTCGGCGGCTTGATCGACCAGTTTGCGTTCGTCGTCGGTGAAGTAAACGAAAGTTTTTTTCCCAAGGCCTGGCGCGGATCTCCGACGCGATGCAGTGGGCCGTATCTTCATCACAAGCAGATGGTATCACCAAATTTCTTGCCGTCGTCCTACTCAAGTGGTCCCGTGTGGTAAAGACCACGCTGCGCCTAACCGGCGGCAATCAATACGGCGTCACCACCGGCGGCACAAAAACCGCGCCCTGCCCCGGAGTCTTCTAGCCTCAATTTGCGAATGAAATCGTGAAGCTGAGAGATTGATCTCGCCTTCGCAGCTTCTGGACGCTGCGCTGTTACTTCTGGCTCAGCAAATACACATCCTGCCGGCCGCCTGCCCGCGCGTATACGATCGTCGAGAGATCTCTCGAGAAATCGTATCCATTCCCACCAGCGTAAATTATGCTGAAGGCGAAGGGGACTTTGAAGGCCACCTGCGCCGGTCCGGTGAGTTTCCCGTCGCTCCAGGGCTGGCGGTAAATGGTCACCGAGCCGCTGGAGGCCACGGCGTACAGGAAAGACTTGTCATCCGGCGGGAAGGCGCCACCTAACGTCGCGACATTCGGAACTAACTCCGTACATTTGCTGTCGGCCAGGGAAAATTCGTAAATGCCATAATCGGCGCCGTGCGCTTTTATGATCAGCAGGTACTTGCCATCCCAACTTGTGTCCCATACCTCCCCGCATCCTTCTGAGATCATGTGGGCGTTTGACCCGTCGGCATTCATTTGCCAGATCTGGACCGGGCTCTGTTCCGATTTGAAGGTGCTGATGTAAAAAGACTTTGCGTCGCTGCTGAACATGAGCGATAAGGCGGCAAGCCCGTTCCATGGCAATTGGTGGATGTTGCTTCCATCTGCTCCGGCAACATAGAGCTTGGACGGCACTGTGGACAGATCCGAAAACGACAGCAGAGAACCGTCGCGGGTCCAGGCATCCGCGGCCAAGACATCCCCCGAAGCAACTTTCACCTTATTCCTGCCGTCAATGTCGGCGACCCACAATTCCTGCGTGCGCGGGCCGGAATTCACCAGATACATCAGGCGCTTTCCATCGGGAGAGATGGCAGGTTGCGTGGCGTCTTCGTCAACGATGTCCACGGATTCCTTGGTGCGCGTTTTGTATACGGTCAAGTATCCGGTGGATTTTCCGCTGACGTAGTAAATGCCCTTCCCCGAGGGGTCGGCCATGGGATTGGAGTCCGGGCCCGGACCGAACGTCAGTTGCGTCAAGGCGTGTTCGTGCAGATCGTATCTCCAAATATTCTTGATGCCATTTTCCGTGCGGCTGAAGAGCAGTGATTTCCCCGGCTGTTCCCAAGTAAAGTCAAAATCGTCGCCCGCAGCGATAGGAACCGTGCCCAGTTCTGTGGCCGAATGACTGCCGATATGCACTTCCTTAAGATGACCAACGCTTTCGTTCAGCGCGATCTCAATCACTAGAAGGTCGTCGCCGCTCGGGAAGGGCAATATGCTTGCCGAGAAGACGTCTTGCTCCTCGAACTTGAATACCTCCTGGCCGCCGAGGCCCGAGGGTTGGGCCCGATAAATAGCGCGGGGCCCTTCCGGGAAGTAGAACAGCCACTTTCCGTCCAACGAGGGAGTCACGAAGCTGGCCGAAACGACCTGCCTTGGATTGCCCCCCAGCGTCGGCACGGCCCAGATTTCAGGTCGTCCAGCCACGCGCGAGTAGTAAATTTCGGTGCCGTCGGCGGAAAACGCTGCCACACGTTTATCGCCTTCGTCACTGGTCAACTGCAACGGCTCGCCGCCGGATGTGAGCATGACGAAAACCTGGAATACGCCGCTTGAGATAGAGGAAAACGCCAGGGTATGCCCGTCGGGAGAGAGCTTCGCGCCTGAAATGGCTTTGTTCCAGTGGCTGACCTGAGTCGATTTTCCCGGGCCGCTGGGACCGGCGCTGCGCGGCCAGAACCGATAGGCGGCCAGCGCGGCCAGGAGGATTGCGATGCACGCGGCGGCCACGATGTATTTGCGCTTGGCCGGCGCGGGCGCTGCTGGCGTCGGCAGAGCTGTAGAGCTGTGCGACGCTGCACTCTCCGTGGCCGCTGGCGTGGCCAAATCTGCGGCTGCCGCACCGACCGATATCGAGCTCCGTCCTGAACTTTTGTCCCGGCGCAGGCGCTTCAGGTCGGCGCGCAGTTCCGCCGCCGATTGACAGCGCAGATCACGATCCTTCTCCAAGGCTTTGTTGATCACGTCTTCGAGCTTCGGCGGCAAATCCGGATTCAGCCGCACGGGCGGCGTGGGCGGGCGATTCAAAATTGCCTCTGTGATCACTCCCGTCGTTTCGCCGCGGAAGGGCAGCGTGCCCGTGGCCATTTCGTAGAGCACGACGCCGAATGAAAAAAGATCCGTGCGCGCATCGAGCTCTTTGCCGCGCACTTGCTCGGGAGACATATAAGCGACGGTGCCCACCGCCGTTCCCGGGCTTGTGAGATCAGCCGGGTTGATCGCTGGCGCATTTTCACCCGAACGCAGTGCGTCCTGCGTGAGAGTCTGCTCGGGCGACGCGGCGCGCATCTGCTTCGCTAGTCCGAAATCCAGGATCTTGGCGTGCGCGCGCTCTGTCACGAAAATATTCGCCGGCTTGATGTCGCGGTGGACGATTCCTTTGGAGTGCGCGGCGTCGAGAGCGTCGGCAATCTCGATGCCGAGATCCAGAAGCAATTCGAGATCGAGCGGCCGGCCTGCGATCTGGTGCTTGAGGGTCTTGCCGTCGAGCAGCTCCATCACGATGTACGTGCGGCCGTCCGCTTCACTGATGTCGTAGATCGTGCAAATATTCGGATGATTCAACGCGGAAGCTGCTTGCGCTTCGCGGCGGAAGCGCTCGAGCGCCTGGGCGTCGCGGGCCATATCTTCAGGCAGGAATTTCAGGGCGACGAAGCGGCGGAGATTGGTGTCCTCCGCTTTGTAGACCACGCCCATGCCGCCGCCACCGAGTTTTTCGACCACGCGATAGCGCGCAATCATTCCGCCGACGATGGGCTGGGAGTCCGGCACGGCCCGCGATGTTAGTCGCGGCCTTTGGCCAAGTCAACGAACCGCGACGTGTGGTCCTTACTTTCTGGATGCCAGCAACTTCTTCCAGCGATCCCACGAATCGGCGCGAGCCTTGGCGTTTGCTGTGCTGGCGTCTGGGGCTTCGCCGGCGCGCATGAATCCGTGGCCTGCGCCATCGTAGGTCACCGGATCGTAGGTTTTACCAGCCGCTTTCATATCCTGGATTGTGCCGGGAACCGTGGCGCCGATGCGCGCGTCGTTGCCTGCATAGAATCCGTAGACCGGCGCTTTGATTCGCGCCATGTCAGCCTTATCCGGCGGAGAACCGTAGAAAACGAACGCGGCCGCGAGATCGGCGCGATTCGTGGCGAAATGGAAAGATTGCGCGCCGCCCCAGCAGAAGCCCACGACGAATAGTTTTCCATTCGATGCGGGCAGCTTGATTCCGTAATCGGCGGCGGCATTAAGATCTGCCGTCACCTGATCCGGATTGAGATGGCTGACCGCTTCGGTGGCCTTTCCTTCGGCGAAGCTGTCCGTCCGCCCGCCGTTCGGCCCCATGCCGGAGAGAAGATCGGGGGCCACGGCGATGTAGCCGGCCTCAGCCACTTCATCGGCCAGCTCCTGCGCCCAGTCGGTGAGGCCAAAGATTTCGTGAATGACCAGCACCACCGGCCGCTTGTCCTTCGATTCGGGATAAACCACGAGGGTCTCCACCGCGCGCGTGTCGTGCTTCACGGTCACCCACTCGCGATGCCGCGGCGATTTCGCCAGCCGCGCCTGCGCCCAATCTTGTGCCGCAGCAACTTGCGCAGTCAGCAGAAACAGAATGATCACCAAGATCTTTTTCACGATTCTCTCCGTGCCACGTAGGGAAGGGTCTTTAGACCCTCCCGCATTTCGGCTATGAATTTCGAAACTATCCTACACCCAAGCTTCAAATCCGGGCCCGCAGTTCGAATAGCTCACTGGGGTGTTGCGCAGGTGTAGAATCGCTGCCGCTTGCTGGCACAACAAATCCGGGTGAATCAGAATTCGGCCTGGCAGCAATAGATCGGCTTTGCGCTAATTCTACCGGCAGATCGAGATCGCACTGAATCGGAGGATCGCGATGGCGTTTCAGGCTCCTACTGTCTCAGACCTGCGGCAAGTAGCGGCGCAGCTCAATCTGAAGCTGACCGATGGCGATTTGTCGGAATTCCTTACGCTCATGGGCGATGCGTGTCGCGCGTACGAAACGATTGACGCCATGCCCGATTTCCTGCCTGCGGTGAAATACCCGCGCGAGGCGGGATACCGGCCGAAGGCCATCGAGAACAAATACGGCGCGTGGTATGTGAAAACAAATATTAAAGGCGCGGCCGCGGGGCCGCTTTCTGGCCGCCGCGTCGTGCTGAAAGACAACATCTGCCTCGCCGGAGTTGCGATGGCGGGCGGCACATCAATTCTCGAGGGCTTCGTGCCGAGCGTTGACGCTACCGTGGTCACGCGCATTCTCGATGCAGGCGGTGAAATCGTTGGCAAAGCGGTGTGTGAGAATTTCTCGACCTCGGGCGGCAGTCACACGTGCGCGCAAGGCCCGATCCACAATCCGCACAAGCATGGTTACTCCGCGGGCGGGTCGTCTTCGGGCTGCGCGGCGCTCGTAGCGGCCGGTGAAGTGGATATGGCCATCGGAGGCGATCAAGGGGGCTCAATTCGTCTTCCGTCGTCGTTCTGCGGAACCTACGGCATGAAGCCGACGCACGGACTCGTCCCTTACAGCGGCATCATGTCCATGGAAACCACCATCGATCACACCGGACCGATGACCGCGAACGTCAGCGATAATGCGCTGCTTCTCGAAGTGATCGCCGGGCCGGACTGGATGGACGGGCGCCAGAAGGGCGCGAAGGCCGAGCCTTACACGGAAGCTTTAAAAGTCAGCGTCAGTGGCTGCCGCATTGGCATCGTGCGTGAAGGATTCGACCACCCGAATTCCGAGCGCGAAGTGGCTGCGAAAGTTCGCGCCGCCGCCGAGCGATTCCGCAAACTCGGCGCAAATGTTGACGACGTCTCCGTCCCGCTGCACCCCGCAGGCGCCGCGATGTTTACTCCCATCGCGGCCGAGGGATGCACGCGCCAGATGATGCTCGACAACGGCTTCGGCCAGAATCAGCAAGGCCTTGCGCTTCTGGATTTGCGCGATGCGAATGCAGCCTGGCAGGCGCGCACCGGCGAACTTCCGGATACGCTAAAGCTTTTCTTGCTGGTGGGCCAGTACGGTCTCGGGCGTTATAAAGGCCGCTATTACGCCAAGTGCGCCAATCTCCGGCGGCAATTGCGATTCGCGTACGATGAGGCTCTCGTCCGCTACGATCTGCTGCTCATGCCGACGACGCCTATGGTCGCGACACCGCTGCCCGCAGCGAAGGCATCGCGCGCCGAAATTATTCAGCGCGCGCTTGAAATGCTGGGCAACACACCGCAGTTTGATCTCACCGGTCACCCTGCAATGTCGTTACCTTGCGGAATGAGCCGCGATTTACCGGTAGGAATGATGCTGGTGGGACGCCACTACGCGGAATCGATGATCTATCGGGCCGCTGCAGCCTTCGAATCCTCAGGCGATTGGCGCAAGATGTAGCGCGCTAGAGCCAGCACATCTACTCGGGCGGCGCCCAGGAAGATTCTGGTATCAGTTGGATTTTCGGATGCTTCGTTCAGCGGCAGGCGCTAAGTGCGCTTTGGAGGCAGCTGTGCCAGGCGCTGAAATTCCGGATCGTCGTATAGTATCTTCAAATCTGGATCGTTCAGGCACCAAGCTGCGTTGGTGTAACCTCGCTCCACAGATTGCCGGAAAGTCTCCATCGCTTCTTTCTTCATTCCCAGCAGTCCGTAGGTGCAGGCGGCGTTGTAAAGCACATTCGCATCTGACGGACGCATCGCCATGGCGATGCGCACATGGCGTACGGCCTCATCTGCCATTCCGAAATTCGCGATATCCGCGGCGAGCAGAATTCGCGCGCGCACGTCGTCCGGGAAACGCTGCAACTGTTCTTCGAGGACTTCCCGTTCGCGCCGGCGCAGTCGCTCCGAATCGGCGATGCGTCCGAGTTTCTCGAGCGAATTGATCAGCGGGATGAGCGCGTTGTAGTCGTTGCTGACCACTTCGAGCGCGCTATCCGCCAACTGCGCGGCTTCCTCATACCGCCCCGACGCAAACAGCGCGCGCCCCAGGACGTCGTGAGCTCCTTCGCATTCGAACTGCTGCGAAATGGCTCGCCGCGCCAGAAGAACGGCGTCGTCGTATTCTTGCTTCGCTAGATGAATGCGCGCCCGCGCTGCCAGGACCTCCGGCAAATCCGGCGCCAGGCTTTCGGCTCGCGCGCAAGCCTCCTTGGCATTCTCGACAAATTGCGGATCCGGACTGCGGAATTCATGCATTCCGCCCCATACGCTGGAGATCCCCGCGTGTCCCAGCGCGAAATTCGGATCCTGCTTAACGGCCTCCTCATACATCGCCAGCGCGTATTCGAATTGACGCTGCCGCATGTAATTCCGGCCGCGCAGATAGAAATCGTAGGCCTGAGAGTTTGCCGTGGCCTTCCGCGCAATCACTTTCTCTTCCTGCGGCGAGAGCGTGATTTCCAGCGCCTTGGCGATGCTCAGTGAAATCTCTTCCTGAATCGCGAAAACGTCTTCCATCTGGCGGTCGTAGCGCTCGCCCCAGACGGAATGCCGCGTCGCGCTTTCCACCAGTTGCGTCGTGATGCGCAGACGGTTGCCGGCGCGCCGGATCGATCCCTCGAGCACGTACATCGCGCCGAGCTTCTCTCCCACTTGCGGCGCGGTAATCGGCTTGTCGCGGAACGGCAGCATTTCGGAGCGTGGAAAAATCTCGATCCGCGCAATCTTCGATAGCTCTGTGATGATGTCCTCAGTCATGCCATCGCGGAAATACTCGTCTTCCTTGGCTCCGCTCAGATTTTCGAAATAGAGCACTGCGACCGTTTTCTTTTTCGTGGTCGCCTGCGGCGCCGTCGCGGCCACCGCTCCCGCCGCGCCCGCTGCATAAGCTCCGCCCCGCGCGGCCGATTCGCTTCGGGAGGACGCATCCAAATCGCGCTTCAGGCGCTTCAGGTCGGCGCGCAGTTCGGCCGCCGCCTGGCAGCGCATGTCGCGGTCTTTCTCGAGCGCCTTCGAAATAATTCGGTCAAGCTCCGCCGGAGATTTACTATTCACCTTGCTCGCGGGCTTCGGCGTCGCATTCAAAATTCCACTGTAGATGACAGCGGTCGAGCTGCCCGGAAAGGGCAGCGTTCCCGTCGCCATTTCGTAGAGCACCACGCCGAGCGAAAATAAATCCGTGCGCGCATCGAGTTCCTCGCCGCGTGCCTGCTCCGGCGACATATACGCAACCGTGCCTAGCGAACTTCCCGGACTCGTCAGATCCACTTCAGCAGGATTCGAGCCTGCGCCCGGCACGACTGTTTCCGCTGCGGATTCGGTCACCAGATTTCGCTTGGGCTCGACCTTCGCCAATCCGAAATCCAGAATCTTCGCCTGGCCGCGTTCGGTGATAAAAATGTTCGCCGGCTTGATGTCGCGGTGGATGATGCCTTTGCCGTGCGCGACGTCGAGCGCATCCGCCATCTGAATGCCCAATTCCACCACCTGCGCCGCATCCAAAGGCTTGCCGGCAATGCGGTGCTTCAGCGTTACGCCTTCAAGCAGCTCCATGGCGATGAACGAGCGCCCATCGGCTTCGCCCACGTCATAGATTGTGCAGATGTTGGGATGATTCAGCGCTGACGCGGCGCGCGCCTCGCGCTGAAAGCGATCGAGCGCGACCCGGTCCGTGGCCATCTCCGGCGGAAGGAATTTCAGCGCGACGCTGCGGCCGAGGCGAGTGTCCTTGGCCTTGTAAACCACACCCATTCCGCCGCCGCCGAGTTTTTCCAGGATTCGATAGTGCGAGACCGTTTGCTCAAGCATGTCAGGGTATGCACGCGAGCCGCCATATTACGACGCAGACCGGGAAGCGTCAACGCGCCCTGGTACGGCAGCGGCGTATTTTCCGTACACCCGATAGCGCCGAAATGCTTTCTAAGCGTTGCTATCGCCGGCGCTTTTGGTCTATGCTGCGACACTGATCGAACGACATCGGCAAAAGACGCAGCAAGTGATATTCAGCGCGCGGTCACCTGTAGCTTCTTGATCTACGCCCGCCTGCCCGGATTAGGCGAAGATTCCCGGGAATTTCGAAGGGCTGCATTTCTGCGTCTGGCGTCTCGCCGCGTCCCGTTAGCAGGAGAGCACTGAGAATGTTTAGCGGTGCAACGAAGTGGGGGCTTCACGGCTTTCTCCGCAACCGTAGACGCCCCTCCGCAAGAGGATCGGCGGCGCTATGTGGCATGCTCCTTGCCGCGAGCGCTCCCACAAATTTCTGTTTCCGCCCTGCAAGCGCGCAGCAAACTGATCCGCCTAAGCCTGTTGTTGTGCAGCCGGGTGCGCCAGGTCAGCCAAGCAAGAGGCTGCCCCCGACTACGAAGGGCACGCTGCCGCCCCGCTCGCAAGCGGATGTGGAATTCATGCAAGGCATGATCATGCATCATTCGCAGGCGGTGGAGATGACCGCGCTGATTGCTTCGCACTCGGACAACAAGGATTTGCGGCTGCTGGGGGCGAAAATCAGCAGCTCGCAATCGGACGAGATAAAGTTCATGCAGCGCTGGCTGGCAGCCCGCGGAGAATCAGTTTCCATGGCCATGGCCGGAATGCCGGGCATGGATACGAAAGGCCAACCGATGCGTCTAATGCCCGGTATGCTGACGGCGGAGCGGATGGAAGCGCTGCGGAACGCGAAGGGCGCGGAGTTCGATCACTTATTTTTGACCGGGATGATTCAGCACCACAATGGCGCGTTAATCATGGTAAAGGATCTGTTCGACACCGCGGGCGCGGGGCAGGATGCCGACATTTTCAACTTCGCGACCGATGCGGACAACACGCAGCGCGCCGAGATCAAAATTATGCAGGCGATGTTAGAGAAAAAACAGACCGAGGAGAAACGATGAACCGATTGCCCAATGTTGCATTCCGTGTGGCGGTGGCCGCGTTTATTTTATGTTCCGGCGCGAGCCGCATAAAAGCGCAGGCGCCTGCAAGCCCGCCACCGGCGCAGGAACCCACGAAGGATGCAGATGACCAACAGAATCCGTTTGCCCCGCAGCCGGCTCAGCCGCTGCCGCCAGGAATGACAGGGTCGGATACGAACGATCCGCGCTACAAGCTGACGCCGGGTCTATATGACGCGGGCGAAACATCAATGGGCTTAAAGCACCTGCTGCTGCTCAAGAAGCCCGACGCGTTCCAACTCGGGGTCGATAATCCGGATGATCCGAAGGTGGCGAAGACAATTGGGCAGCTCGGTATCGGCCCGGGTGATCTCACGAAGATTCCGAAAGAGCTGCAGATGATTATTGCGCAGCTTGCTTTCGGGAACTCGGACATGGCCTTCGAGGGCAACCATCTTTTCCAAGGGAATTTTTACGGAGTGAGTATCTATGACATCTCCGATCCGGCGAAGGCCGCGTTGCTGACTACGATGGTGTGCCCGGGCGGCCAGGGCGATGTGTCGGTGTACAAAAACCTGCTGTTCATGTCGGTGGAGATGCCGAATGGACGCATCGATTGCGGCACGGAGGGGTTTCCGCCGGAACCTCCTCCGCTCCCCGGGCATGAAAAAGATAAGCGGTTGCCGGTAGCTCAAAAGGACCGCTTCCGCGGCGTGAGGATCTTCGACATCTCGGACATCAAGAACCCCAAGCAAGTGGCAGCCGTGCAGACTTGCCGCGGATCGCATACGCATACGCTGGTGGTGGATCCGAACGATAAGGACAACGTTTATATCTACGTGTCGGGGACATCGTTTGTGCGTCAAGCGGAAGAACTGGCTGGCTGCTCGGGCGAAACGCCGGACAAGGATCCGAACACAGCGCTGTTTCGTATCGAAGTGATCAAGGTCCCCGTTGCGGCCCCGCAGGATGCGAAAATTGTGTCCAGCCCTCGTGTCTTTGTCGATCCGCGAACGGGCGCGATAAACGGTCTGAGCAACGGCGGTAGCCATGGCAAGGGTGCGGAGAAGCCGGCCGATACCGATCAGTGCCACGACATCACGGTGTACTCGGCGATCGGGCTGGCGGCGGGCGCGTGCTCCGGCAATGGGATCATCTTGGACATCAAAGACCCAGTTCATCCGAAACGTCTCGACGCCGTAAACGACCCGAACTACTCCTACTGGCATTCGGCTTCGTTCTCAAACGATGGGACGAAGGTGGTGTTTACCGACGAGTGGGGTGGCGGGCTCGGCGCGCGGTGCCGTCCCAACGACCCGAACAAATGGGGCGCGGATGCCATCTTCCATCTCAAGGACGACAAGTTGACCTTCGCGAGCTATTACAAGATGCCGGCCGCGCAGGGAGACACGGAGAACTGCGTGGCGCATAACGGCTCGCTGATCCCCGTTCCCGGGCGCGATATCGAAGTGCAGGCCTGGTATCAAGGCGGCGTCTCCGTCATGGACTTCACCGATGCGGCTCACCCCACCGAGATTGCCTACTTCGACCGCGGGCCGATTGATGCGAACATGATGGTACTCGGCGGCGACTGGTCGGCCTATTGGTACAACGGCGCCATCTACGGCTCGGAAATCGCGCGCGGGCTGGACGTTTTCGAGCTGACGCCGACGCAGTTTCTGACGCAGAACGAAATTGACGCGGCGAAGGCCGCCCGTGTGGCCCTGCTGAATGTGCAGAACCAGCAGAAGCTCGAGTGGCCTGCGCAGTTGGTTGTGGCCAAGGCGTACGTAGATCAGTTGAAGCGCTCGCAGGCTTTGCCGGCGGACCGCATCGCAGCTCTGCAGAAGGCCATCCAAAGCGCGGAGAGTTCGCACATGAGCAAGAGCACACTCGCGAAGTTGCAGAGGATGGCGCCGTCCTTGGAAAAGAGCGCCGCCACTGCGAAGAGTCCGGCTGATTCACAACGCTTGCATGCTTTGGTGGATATCCTGCAGCATCCGTCAGCATGACGACACAGCGAACGCGACGCTTTTCCGTCGAGCACGGAGAGCCGAGGTTTCGCAGCCGGATACCCTTGCGCAAGCACCTTAAGAGTCTTTGCGCAAGCGCACTAACTTCGTCAGGGTACGACCTCAGTCGTGCCGTAAGCTGAATGTCATCCCGAACCCGTTTCTCAGGGTGAGGGATCTGCATTTGCCTTGCGTTTACCGTTGCCTTTTCTCCCAAGGGGGCGCCGCCCGCCGCGCCGGTATCAAACTCAATATTCGCCGGAACTTTCCTCTCGGCGGCCGCGTATCAATACTGCAGGAACGCATCGCGCGAGCCGGGGCCCTCGCGCAGGCGCAGACCGCTGGAGGGTGGCCCCATGGATTCATTCGCTCAGCAGCTCAGGGTGGTTCTTCGCAGGCTCCGCCGTGCACCGCTATTCACCGCCATCACGCTGATCACTCTCGCTGCGGGCGTTGGCGCGAACACTGTCGTGTTCAGCGTTCTCGAGGGCGTGTTGCTGAAGCCTCTGCCTTATCCGCACGCTGAAGAATTAATCGGCGTCTGGCACTCCGCTCCGGGCCTCAACATCTCCGAGCTGATCGCGTCACCCTCCACGTACTTCATCTATCGGGAACAAAACCGCACGTTTCAGGATATCGGCCTTTATACCGAGGATTCGGTGAGCGTCACCGGCGTCGCCGAGCCTGAGCAGGTGCGTGCGCTGGATGTCACCGATGGCACGCTGCCGATACTCGGCATTCCTCCGATGGTCGGGCGCTGGTTTACGCACGAGGACGATTTGCCGGGCACGCCGGAAACTGCCGTGCTCACTTATGGCTATTGGCATCGCAAGTTTGGCGGCTCGCCCTCCATCATCGGTCAGACAATCACAGTTGACGGCAAACCCCGCGAAGTCATCGGCGTTTTGCCGCGTCGCTTCCACTTCCTCGACATGGAAGATCCCGCCGTCATCCTTCCGTTCAAATTCGATCGCAACAAGACAAAGCTCGGCAATTTCAGCTACCAAGCGGTGGCCAGACTCAAGCCGGGCGCCACGATCGCAAGCGCCAGCGCCGACGTGACGAGAATGTTGCCGATCGTCAATCACAGCTTTCCGCCACCGCCGGGCTTCAGCGTCAAGATTTTCGAGGACGCCCGCATCGGGCCGAACCTGCGGCCGTTTAAGCAGGTTCTTGTCGGCGATGTAGGCAAAACGTTGTGGGTCCTGATGGGCTCGATCGCCATGGTGCTGCTGATCGCCTGCGCCAATGTCGCGAATCTGCTGCTTGTCCGCGTCGAAGGCCGCCGGCAGGAACTCGCCGTGCGCGCTGCGCTCGGTGCTGGACGAGCACGCATCGCGGGGGAGCTGCTCTTCGAAAGCGTAATTCTGGGTCTGCTGGGTAGCGCGCTGGGGTTGGGCCTTGCCTATATCGTGTTGAGAGTTTTGGTGGCGATGGCTCCGGCGGGTTTGCCGCGGATCAATGAGATCGGCATCAATATCCCGGTGCTGCTCTTCACTTTGGGAATTTCGCTTTTCGCGAGCCTGCTCGTTGGTTCGATTCCTATCTTGAAGTATGCGGGCACGCATCTCGGCACCGGCCTTCGCGAAGGCGGGCGCGCTTTGAGCCAGAGTCGCGAACAACATCGCGCACGAAACCTTTTGGTCGTCGTACAAGTTTCGCTCGCGCTGGTCCTGCTGATCAGTTCCGGGCTGATGATCCGCACGTTCCGCGCTCTCACCAAGGTTCATCCGGGATTTACTTCGCCCGCCGAAGTGCAGACATTCCGGCTGTCGATTCCCGAAGCACAGGTGCCAGAGAACGAGCGAGTCGTCCGCATGGATGAGGAAATTGCGCGAACAATCGCGGAGATCCCCGGCGTTTCGTCGGTCGCATACTCCAGTACTGTCCCGATGGACGATCAAGGGAGCTTCGATCCGATCTTCATCGAGGGTCACAACTACGCCGAAGGTGAGCTACCGCCGGTTCGCCGGTTCAAGTATATTTCGCCGGGAGTGGCCAGGACCCTGGGAACGCCGCTCATAAGCGGCCGCGATTTCACGTGGGACGACATCTACAAGCGAACTCCCGTCGGAATTGTGTCCGAGAATATCGCCCGCGAGATTTGGGGCGATCCCGCGAGCGCGCTCGGTAAACGCGTCCGCGTGGGCACCTCCGGCGAATGGCGCGAAATTGTCGGGGTCGTCGGCGATGTGTACGATGATGGCGTCAACAAGGAACCTCCCGCGTCCGTCTATTGGCCCTTCAATGCGGGCCACCTTTACAGCGACGAAACGCAGCTGCAACGCGACCTGGCGGTGCTGATTCGCAGTCCGCGCGCAGGTTCGGAGAGCTTTCTGAAAGAAGTCCGCCAGGCGGTTTGGTCGGTGAATCCAAATCTTCCGCTCGCCTCGGTGCATACAGTCGATTACTTTTACTCGAAGTCCATGGCGCGCACGTCGTTCACGCTGGTAATGCTCGGCGTAGCGGGCGGAATGGCGCTGCTGCTGGGAATCGTCGGGATTTACGGAGTGATTGCGGTCTCGGTTTCGCAGCGCACGCGTGAAATCGGGATTCGATTGGCGTTAGGCGCGCAGCAGCGGGCGTTGACGGGAATGTTTGTGCGCCACGGCTTGTGGCTCACCGGCGTGGGCGTCGTCTGCGGACTCGCGGCATCGTTCGCGCTGATGCGCTTGATGTCGTCGCTACTGTTCAGGGTGAGCCCGGCCGATCCGTTCAGCTACGCCGCCGTCTCGATTATCCTGGTAGCCACGTCGTTCCTGGCAAGCTACCTGGCCTCGCGCCGAGCAACGACGGTAGATCCTGTCGAAGCTCTGCGGGCGGAGTAAGCAAAAGTTATTCGGTCAAAGTTCTTACGTTGTCAATTTTGAGATTCATCTGGCCGCGAGCCACTCTACTCCGGCTTCTTTTCCTCTTTCGCGGCGGCGGGCATGGGCTTGCCGGCGAGCGAGCGAATGTAGGCGATCAATTGCCAGCGCTGCGTCTCCGAGAGACGGTCGCCCTCGCTCGGCATGTCGCCCTTGCCTTTCGACAAAATGTAGAACAGTTCGCCGTCGGTCTTGTCCTTCAGCGCGGCGGCATCGTGGTAGTTGTGCAGCTTGAGCTTCATGTCTTCCGCGAGCTCGCCTTTCCCGTCGCCATCCTTGCCGTGGCAAAGATAGCATTGTGAACTGAAGAGTTTTTTCCCATCTGCGATGGTGCTGGCATCGCTCTTCAGCGGATTTGCCTTCTTCGCCTCCTCCGGCGGGATCTTGAATTCAGCGGACGGTTTCTCCTGCGTGTCTTTGGGTTTCTCCTGTGCGGCGCTCGCCGGCGCGAAAAATGAGAGAGCAAGACACACGGGAGCGAGAATGACGATCAACTTCTTCGACATGGCAACCTCCTGTGGCAACCTGTTGCGCGGAACGCGCCGCCGCACCGCTTCATCCGGGACGCGCGTCGGCTTACACGTATTCGTAATCCTGCGCTTGTTCCGTGACTGCTGTCACGCGCCACGGTGATGCGAGACACGGACAAGCCCCTGGGATTGCGCCACATTGTATCTGGATTCTCAGAGGTCCGGCGGAGATAAATGCATCGGAGGGGCCGCCGTGACCCGCAGTGGAGGTGATGAATGTTCAGGCTCACGGAGCCCGAGAATTTCTACAGGGGGATGTTTGATTTCCGCCAGAATTTCGATGAGATTTTCAATCGGCTGCTGACGGAGTGGCCGGTGAAAGGCGAGAAGAAGCTCTTAGGGACAGTGCCCTTCACGCCGGTGGTCGAGGCGTGGATCGAGCCCGATGCGAAGAAGTTTTTCCTGAAGGTTGCGGTTCCTGGCGTTGATCCGAAGGACGTCAAGATCAGCGTGCAGGGGAAGATGCTCACGATCAGCGGCGAGCGCAAGTTCGCCAAGACCGACAAGGAGGTGAACTATTTGCATCAGGAGTTCATCTATGGAAACTTCGAGCGGGTTTTGCCGCTCCCGGAGGGCGTCGACATCGACAAGATGGTTGCGGAATTCAATCACGGCGTACTGGAAATCCATGCGCCGATTTTGACCGCAGCTCTACCCCGGAAAATTGAGATCAAGCCGTTGTTGAAGAAAGCTGCGTAGTTTTTTCCCGGGGTGTGAAAAGCCCGTCCCGCTAAGCGGGACGGGCTTTTTCTTTTCGTCTCAAGCAGTTTGTGCTGCGGAATTACGATTGACGAGCCGCATTACTACTAAGGTTTCGCGGCTTTCTCGTCGGCCTTCTTCTCCTCGGTCTTCTTTGCCGCCATCTTCGCCTTGGGCTTCCAGAAGTCCGGATCGGCCTTGATCCAGCTCTCGTCGACGTAGCTCTTGGCCGGGCTGAAGACGAATAGGTTGGTCATCTGCTCCTCGATCGCGGAGGCCGAGAGTTCGCTGAGCTTTTTCATCCCGTCCTCGCCCATCGCATCCGTGAATTTCTTGTTGTTGGCAAAGTCCATGTCAATTTCGGATGCGGACTTCCGCGGGACGATCACAATGTATTCGCTGCCCGGCGTACCGTACAATTCCTGGTACATGGCCCAGTGAGCTTCCGGCATTCCCTTTGCATAAGCGTCCTTGACCAGCTTCACCGCATCGTCCCATTCCTTCTCATGTCCGGGGCGAACGCGGAAAACCTCGATGTCGAAGTAACGCATATGCGGAATGTCCACCGAGGAGTTGAAGCTCTGGTCTTCGCGGTAAAAGAACACGGAATTTTCGGTGGACTCCAGCAACGCGCCATCGGCTTCGTTGGCGCGATCGAGCGCTGCCGAAAGAGTGGCGTCCTTCATTTCCTCGAGAGTCTCCTTCTCCATTGCTTCGAAGGAATCGTAGCCGGTAAAGAAGAGCGAGCGCGACCTGCCGGTGATTGAATCCATCGCCAGGTAATGCGCCGGCCGCTTTGCCGCGGTCATCGCCGCGACAAACATGCTTTCCGTCTTGTCATGCGCGTTGCCGGACTTGCCCGGCTTCACGAATTCGCGCGTGATGCTGAGAATCTTCGGCGGATGGTGACCAGGCATCGTGCTGTTTTCCTGAGCCTGGGCGACACACGCCATTCCTAGAAACAGTGAAAGTCCAATCAAAACCCCACTAAACTTTTTCATCGTTAGTGCCGACCTCCTCGGCTGCGTGCGGATTGAATTGAAAGGGACCGACCTCTGATTTTGATTTCGAGAGGGAGCCGCGACGCGGAACAGAAGGAACATGCGTCTAGGCAGCGGGGAGATTAGCGAAGCGGGGTAGCGAAGTCAAGCGAACGGCGGCGATGGGCCGCCGTTCTCGTTGCGGAAAATACGGGCTTGCTAGCGAACGATGGGGCAGGTATCGGGCAACACGAGCGACTGGCCAGCGAAAATTACGTCGGCGCTGCGGAGATTCGGATTGGCGTTGGCGATGCAAGTGAACGCGCGGGCGCTGCCGAATTCGGCCTGCGCGACGCTCGAGAGCGTGTCGCCGGAGCGCACGATGAAGCGCCTTGCGCTCTGGGTCTCCTGCTCTGCGAAGCGGATCGTCTCGCCTACGTGAATGATATTCGGATCGGCGATCTCGGGATTGAGCTCTGCGATTTCGTGCCAGCGCGCGCCGTTGCCGAGATGCTGTTCCGCTATCTTCCAGAGCGAATCTCCGCGCTGCACGCGAACCGCGGTCTGCGTTGCGGCCGGAGCCACAGCGTGCGTTGGAGCGTGAGTGGCCGGAGCCGCGAATATTTTCGCGTCCGAATGCATTGGCGCCGGCACCGCGGGAAATTCCGGAGCCGCAGGCAGCGTCTGATTTTTTTGCAGATCGATGATCAGCAGATCGACGAGCATCGGATGCGCGCGGCGGACACGTGGAGCCGCGGGCAGCGCGAGATGCTTCGAAGCAAATAGCGGCGCGGAGAGCGCCGGAGCGAATTCGCCGAATGCCTGCGCTTGCGGCAGTGTGAAGGGCAGCAGAGAAATTACCGGCGCGCCGCTGATCGTGGGTTCGCCCGCGGTGACGCCGGATGCGTTTGCGGGCGCGTTGGGCGTCGCGGAATTGTTGTTCGCATCGTAGGCGGGGGAAGCGGCGTTGCGGCGCGCTTCGAGGGCGCGCTCCTGATCCTCGGGAACCAGGATGTGCTTCCGCTTCAGATCTTCGTTGGTGTAGACGTGATTGGAGCGGCGCGAGGAGTGCTGCTTGCGGTCGCGCTCCTGCCGCGCGGCGTCGGCGACGTTCTGCGCGAAGCATGGCCCGGCGCATGAGAGCAGCACGGATGCCACGATGCCGGAAATCAGTCCTGCACGATTCTTGGTCGTAAATTTCATTGTTCGCCCCTGCCGGTTGGATGGAACTGCGTGACCCCTCGAACTGAGTCCATTTTGGGCGCTGGCTTCTGGCAGCGGCAAGAGCGGCGGGCCGAGCTGTGCAGTTAAGGTAACTGTACGTTGGGACAGGTTTTAGGGTCTGCAGACCCTCCTCTACAAAGAGGTTGGCGGGCAACAAGTTGGGGCGCAGCAACGCGTCGGGCTTGTGGGCTTTTTTGCGCGGATGAAGGCGCTGGCGAATCTGCCTTCTACTTGTGGGGCGATTGCTTCGGCGTCGATGCCGGTGGATTTTAGGAATTCTTTGGCGTCTTCTACTTTGTAGATTCTGGTTGGCTCGATTTCTACCTGTTCGAAGCCCGCGTCGGTCAGCTTTTGCTGATAGTCGGCGTCGCTTAGGGCGCCTGCTACGCAGCCTACCCAGAGTTCGATGCTGCGGCGGATTTCGGGCGGAACTTCACCGCGGACGACCACGTCGGAGACGGCGAAGCGGCCGCCGGGCTTGAGGACGCGGAAGGCTTCGCGGAGGACGCGGTCTTTGTCGGCGGACAGATTGATGACGCAGTTGGAGAGGATTACGTCCACGGAATTTTCGGGGAGCGGGATGTTTTCGATTTCGCCGCGGAGAAATTCGACGTTGGTGAGGCCGGATTTGAGCTTGTTTTCGTTGGCCAGGGCGAGCATTTCGTCGGTCATGTCGAGGCCGTAGGCTTTGCCGGTCGGGCCGACACGGCGGGCGGAGAGCAGGACATCGATGCCGCCGCCGGAGCCGAGATCGAGAACGGTTTCGCCGAGCTGCAATTGGGCTAGGGCAGTGGGATTGCCGCAGCCGAGAGAGGCGCGCAGAGCGGCTTCGGGAACGGTGGCGGCTTCGGTGGTGGCGTAGAGATTAGAGGTGATGGGATCGCAGCCGCTGATGCTCGATGCCGGGGATGTGCCGCAGCAGGCCGAGCCGGCGCCTGACGCGGCGCGCTTGGCGGCTTCGCCGTACTTTTCCTTCACTACGTCTTTGATATTTTCTGTGTCCATGAATGTCTCCTTTGCTTCTTGAAGTTAGCTTGTTCTTAGCGCGGCTGAACGGGCCTGCGGTGTTTCTGCAGTAGTGTTGTTGAAATTCGCACAGCCAGGAGTGGCTGTGCTACTGCCGGGGACTAGCCAGCGAAAGAGAAGTGTGGCACTGATTGCGCCGATTGCTTGCGCGAGTACGAATAGCGGTGCATCGACAGGACGGATACCCGCGAAAGTGTTGCTGATCGATCTTGCGATCGTGACGGCGGGATTCGCGAAGGAAGTGGACGAGGTGAACCAATATGCTGCGGTGATGTAGGCGCCGACGGCGTAGGGAACCGCGGCGGGGCGGGAGCGCGAGCATCCCCAAATCACGCAGATCAAGCCGAATGTGGCGATGAACTCGCTTAGGAATTGAGCTGGGCCGCTACGAGCGTGATGCGAGAGAGAAACCGGTGAGAGGCCGAACATCAGGTGCGCGGCTACGGCGCCGGTTACGCCGCCGAGGATCTGGACCAACGCGTATTGACATGATTCCAGCCAGGAGAATTCGCGCTCGAGTGCCACTGAGAGAGTCACGGCGGGATTCAAATGCGCGCCGCTGATGGGGCCGAAAGCGAGAATGAGGGCTACGAGCGCGGCGCCAGTGGCAATGGTGTTTGCGAGCAGGGCCAGGGCTTCGTTCCCGGCGGCGAGACGTTCGCCCATGATTCCTGAGCCGATCACCGCAGCTACTAGGAACGCGGTGCCGAGGAATTCGGCTATGAGTCGGCGCGAGATGGTCATTGGAGGCCGATCCGGTCGAGTTCTTTTTTTGTGGCCAGCTTGCCGAGGCTTTCGAGCGGCAGGCAGAGGAGCAGGCTGATCCTGCGGTCGAGGATCACGAAGGCTTCGCGGTAGGCGCGCTCGATTTGTTCGGGTGTGCCGGCGACGGCGGCGGGGTCGGGGACGCCCCAATGGGCGGTGATGGGTTGGCCGGGCCAGAGGGGACAGGTTTCGCGCGCGGCGTTGTCGCAGACGGTGAAGACGAAATTCATTTGCGGGGTGCCGGGCCTGGCGAATTCGTCCCAGCTTTTGCTGCGGAGGCCTTTCGTCGGGAGATGGGCGATTTCGAGTTGGCGCAGCGCTTCGGGGCGGACCGAACCCGATGGATGGCTACCGGCGCTATAGGCATTGAAGTTGGGCCTGCCTTTATGATTCATGATCGCTTCGGCCATGATGGAGCGGGCTGAGTTTCCGGTGCAGAGGAAAAGGACGTTGTAGCCTTGCGGCATGCGGTCAGCTCTTGCGCCCGGCTTTCTTGCGCGGATTCTTAGGCGCGGGATCGCAGCCGCCGGTGGCGGCGCAGCAGTTTTCCAGCAGAAATTGCGCCAGGCCGTTGACGCAATCGAGAGCCGGGGAATAGCGGATGGAGCGGCCGTTCTTATGCGGGCGGACGAGATCGGCGGCGGCGAGGATATTGAGATGGAAGGAAAGAGTGGGGCCGGGAAGATGGAGCCGTTTGGCGATATCGCCGGCAGGGAGGCCTTGCGGGGCGTGGCGGACGAGGAGGCGGAAGATGTTCAGGCGGGATTCTTGAGCGAGAGCGGCGAGGGCGTCCACGGCTTGAGATGTTTTCATGGTTCCAGAATAATGGAAATGATAGTCGAGACGCCGGCTAGTGTCAAGGAGGCCGGATTATTTCGACTGGAAAGCGAAGGGAGAGCACCGCAGAGGCGCCGGCGGCATTCTGCGGGCTTAGTTGTTTCGTCATTTTAAGCCGTGATAATCTCCGGCGAAGATTATGTTGCGGCGAAAAAGATTCGTGAGTTGTTTTTTGTGTGGCGCGTTGGCGGCTGCGGGTGCGCTTCCGGCATCGCGCGGGGATGAACGCAGTGGCGAGGCGGAGGCGATTTTGGCAAAGGCGTGGGATCTCGTCGATATCCGGGCGGCAGGGGGCGCGCCGTTTGTTTTGAAGGCGAAGGTGCGGCTTGTTGAAGGGGACAAATTTAGCGATGGCGTTTACGCGATGTCGTGGGCTGCGCCGGACCGCTTCCGGCGAGTAATTGGATTTCGAGACTTCGCGGAGACCGACGTCGCGCGGGGGGAGAATTATTATTCGAAGCGGAACACGGAGGGAGTGCCGTTGATGGTGTGGGAGCTGGGCGAGTTGATGGATTCGCTGGGGACGCGCGAGAAGCTGCCCGCGGCCGAGAAAGTGAAGCGCATCGAAAGTGAGAGCATCGGAGGCAAGGAGGCGACGTGCATCTGGGCCGGTTCGGGCAAGGGCGATACGAAAATCTGCGTTGACGCGGCGACGGACGAGGTTTTGTCCATGGCGTACAAAGTGGAAGGGCCGGCGGCATTCCAAGAACGATCGGAATATAGCGACTACCAGGATTTTGGGGCGAAGAGATTTCCGCGGCATTTGAAGGTTTCCGGGTGGAACAAGCGCTCGATTGAAGTGACGGTCGACAAGCTCGTGGCAGTGCATGAATTTGCAGCAGACGAATTTTCACCGCCGGCGGGATCGGAGATATCGAGGTTTTGCACTGGTACGATGGCGATGACGGGAGATGCCATGCCGATGTTCGGCAATACGGTCCCCGTCGGTTTCAGCGATTTGGACGTGGATATTTATTTCGAGATTACGCCCGCAGGAGCGGTGCGGACGGCGCAGATCGTTTACAGTTCGGACCTGAAGGCGGACAAAGAGGTTTTGCGTTGGTTTGTCGGGGCTCGTTTTCCTGTGAAGACTTGCGATGGGCGGCCTATTGGATATCAGTTCGTGTATCAGTTGCCCGGGCGGCGGTGAATGTTGTTCTTCTGAAATGTTCGCTTCTTGTGTCGACTGAAAGTATTTCGCGCGAGTCGCCTGTGTCTACGCCAGGAATTTTGCGAGGGGCTCCCAATAATTTACGTGCCAGCCTTCGGCCAGGTGTTGCGCTGTGCCGTCGGGGAAGCCTTTGTGATCGAACATTAGCGTGGTGTTGGAGTCTTGATCGGTTAGAGCGAAGCTTGCGATGGAGTAGGCGCCTGCTGGCCAGCTTCCTGTGCGCCAGGCTTGGACGATGCGCTCGTTGGGAACTAGTTCGATTTGGCGACCGGAGATGTAGCCGCCGAAAAGAGAGAAGACGCCGCCGGGCTCGCGGCTGATTTCTGCTGGTTTGCCTGGCGGGACCATGCCCGTCTTCACGGCATTGCTGAGCTGGACTACTTTTTCGAATTGAGCGGCATCGGTGAGTGATTCGTAGACGCGCTTGCGCGGGGCTTTGAAGACGACTTCCTGGTGGATGGCGTCGGAAGTGTGAGTGATTTCCTCGGCGGCGGCGCGGGCGGCGCGCGGAATCACGATCGAGCCGAAAGCGGTGCCGGATGCGCCGAGCGCGGATAAGAGAGTGGCGGCGCGCACGGAAAAATCTCGACGGGTGAGGCGATTGAAGTTCATTGAGCGTCCCCCTTTATTTAGTGCGCGAACGATTCGCGAGTGCGATGGGAACATGGACGCAAAATATGTTCAAGATAATATTTTAATTAGAGGAGAGAATTGCGCGGGGGCATAATGCGCAGCGGGCCGCGCATGGTTTTTGCACGTGGCGCGACTTATTTTCGTCGAATGCCGGCGGGGACACCGGCGCTACTTAAATCGGAGGAAAGTTTATGCCATATCCTGCTGGGCACCGAGCGGTCGTGAAGAGTCGCATTGTTGATAGTGCGCGAAGATTATTTAACCGGCACGGGTTCGACAATGTTTCGCTCGGACAGATTATGGCTGGGGCTGGGTTGACGCATGGAGGGTTCTACAGCTACTTCGATAGCAAGAGCGAGCTTTATGCCGAGGTGTTGAGTTGCTTTTTCACCGATCCGAATTGGAAGAATTGCTGGGAGGGCGTGGAGGTGGATATGGCGTCGGCGGATGCGGCGCCGCAAATTGTGCGGGCTTATCTTTCGCGGCAGCATTTCGAGAATGTGGAGAATTCGTGCCCAATGGTGGCGTTGCCGAGTTACGTGGCGCGAAGCGGACGGAAGGCGAAGCGGGCGTTCGAGACGGTGTTCAAGGCGATGGTCGGAGTGCTCGAGCGCGGGATGTTGAATGGCGGGCGCGCGCGGCGCGGAACGGCCGAGGCGATTGCGGCGTTGTGCGTGGGAGGGATGGTGGTGGCGCGGGCGGCGGAGGATCGGCGGTTGGCGGATGATTTGCGGGATGCGTGCATGGGAGTGGCGTTGAAATTGGGCGGGTGGGAGATGAACGGGAAAGCGAGAACAGCTAGGGGCAAGCGGCGCGGGGTGCGGGCGATGAGATCGTCACGGCGATACGCGAAGGGCATTGGGGCGAATTAGAAAGTGAGGGAGCGGGGGGAATTTCAAATTTGAAAATTCAGAATTCAAACGGAGAAGCGTTGATACGAGTTCGACTGCGGCTGGCGGCTATGTTCTGCGCGATCGCGGCGGGCGTGATTGCGAGCGCAGCTTGTGTGGCGGTGGGCCAGGAGAAGCCGGAGGCCGCGTCGGCAAAGGATCTCGATGAGCTTACCGGGCGGTTTGTGGCACAGTTGCGGAGAGAAAACGTTAGAACCGTGGCCATCTTTGATCTGCACACGCTCGACGGAAAACAGATTGCGTTTGGGAGCTGGCTTGCGGATCGAATTTCGGAGGATGTGAACAAAATTGGAGCGGGGATCGATGCGGCGGATCGTGCGCGGCTGAGGGGTTTCGATCGTGCCGGCGAGAAGGATGCGAAGAAGCAATCCAAATTGTATGCGGAGAAAGCAAAGTCGGCCGACGCTGGTGCGTACGTGCGCGGGACATTCGGAGCTATTGGAGATGGAATTGGGATTACGCTGATCGCCGAGCGGGTCAGCGGAAAACAAATTCGAGAATC
>Ga0310037_10000493_pt1 | contig 25410 bp, 27 predicted proteins | sample Sb_taG_11_FD_200239 | JGI IMG/M metagenome (GOLD analysis project Ga0310037, IMG submission 200239) | Peat soil microbial communities from Weissenstadt, Germany - Sb_50d_3_AS metaG (v2) (version 2) | ecosystem: Environmental > Terrestrial > Soil > Wetlands > Peat | place: Germany: Weissenstadt... | reverse complement strand
TGACTCGGGGCCACCGTGGATCGCTACTCCCTCGATGTAGAGAACTCGCATCTCCTTCCTCATGCCGGTTTATCCCGGCGCTCCACAACACGCCAATCTTGCGCCGGAACCGAAGCCGCGGCGTGCTATGCACGAGGAGTGTGCTCAACGCGCCAGGGCTCGGATCTGGCGCCCGGCGTTGGCGCGCTATGCACTACCGCCGTGACGGTCTCGACACACCGTGTCAACAACCCGCCACGAAGACCTGCATGAGCGCTCAAACCCCGCCGGCGCCCTCACCCACCCCTCCCCAGCGCCGTTTACCAGGCAACCGCTCGCCAAGCTGCGGGCGCGCAGCGCCCGCGGGCCGAGAGTCGACCGCTCCGCCCGCACCGACTTCGGGAGCCCCTACTCGATCCCCAAGCGATCCAAGAGCCGGTCGTCCCCCCGCCAGTGGCGCCTCACCCGAACCGACAGCTCGAGGTGGACGTGGGCGCCGAGCTGGCGCTCGATCGCGCGCCTGGCGGCGGTCCCGATCGCCTTGACCATCTGCCCGCCGGCGCCGATCAGGATCCCCTTCTGGGACTCGGTCTCGACGAGCACGACGGCCTCGATCCGGACGAGGTCTGGGCGGCTGCTGTCCACGGACTCGAGCTCGACCTCGACCGCGTGTGGGACCTCTTCCCGAGTCCTCGACAGCACCTGCTCGCGGATCAGCTCGGCGAGCACCACGTCCTCGGACTGGTCCGAGAGCTGCTCGGGCTCGAAGTAGAACGGCCCCTCTGGCAGCAGCTTGACGAGGTGCGAGGTCAGCGGCCGCAGGCCGGCACCCGTCCGGGCGGACACGGGGAAGATCTCGTCGGCCACGTCGAGCTCCTGCGCGCCGTTGAGCGCCGCCGCGGTCTTGGCCCGATCGGTCCGGTCGATCTTGTTCACGGCGATCACGACCGGCACCGGCGAGCGCGAGAGCAGCCGGGCGATGAACCGGTCGCCTGGGCCGATGCCGTGCTCGGCGTTGATCAGGAACAGGCATCCGTCGGCGTCGGCGAGCTCGGTCTCCACCCGGCGCTGCATCCGGGCGGTCAGTTCATCCCGCGGCCGCTGGACGCCGGGGAGATCGACGAGCACGAGCTGCCACCGATCGCCGGTGGCGACCCCGCGAATCGCCCGGCGGGTCGTCTGCGGCTTGTCCGAGACGATCGCCACCTTGGCGCCCACGATCGCGTTCGCGAGCGTCGACTTGCCGACGTTGGGCCGCCCGGCGAGCGCGATGAACCCGGACCGAGTGAGGGGATCGGGATGAGCGCGGCGCGCGCTCACAGCATCACCCACCGCAGCAGCTCCGCCTGGAGCGCGAGCATCTCGCCGTCGTCGGTCTCGTGGTCCATGCCGGTGAGGTGAAGCGCACCGTGGATCACGGCCTCGCGCAGATTGTCGGTGTGCTCGGGGCAGATCACGATGTCGCCGAGCTCCCTGGGCCCGGCCGCGGTGCCGTCCTCGTCGACGCCGAAGGACAGGACGTCGGTCGGCGCGTCGATCGCACGGAAGTCGCGGTTCAGCTCGCGGATCCGGTCCTCCTCGACGAACTCGACCGCGACGTGGCCCTCCGAGATACCGGCGGTCGACAGCGCGAGCGCCAGGAGCTCCTCGATCTCAACCGCGGACGGCCCCTCCGTCCGCGCGCGATCGAGCCCGATCAACTCGATATCGAGCATGGTGGCGTCCGCCCTACGCCCGCTTGCGCGGCCGCAGCTCCGGAGCCATCCGCTGCGAGTGCTCGGTGTAGGCGGCGACGATCCGCCGGACGAGCTTGTGGCGAACGACGTCCTCCTCGCCGAAGCGAACGAACTCAATCCCCTCCACTTGGCTCAGGATCTCCGACACGACCACGAGCCCTGAATCCTGCTCGCGGGGGAGATCGATCTGCGTGATGTCGCCTGTCACCACCATCTTCGAGTTGAAGCCGAGCCGCGTCAGGAACATCTTCATCTGCTCGGGGCTCGTGTTCTGCGCCTCGTCGAGGATGATGAAACTGTCGTTGAGCGTCCGGCCACGCATGAACGCCAACGGCGCCACCTCGATCACCCCCCGCTCCAGGTGCTGCGTGACCCGCTCGGGCTCGAGCATGTCGTGGAGGGCGTCGAACAGCGGCCGCAGGTACGGATCGACCTTGGCCATCAGGTCGCCGGGGAGGAAGCCGAGGCGCTCGCCGGCTTCGACCGCGGGCCGGGTGAGGATGATCCGGTTGATTTCGCGTCGGCTGAGTGCCGCCGCGGCGAGCGCCACGGCCAGGAAGGTCTTGCCGGTCCCGGCCGGGCCGATCCCGAACGTGATCGTGTTGTTGCGGATCGAGTCGACGTAGCGCTTCTGGTTGACGCTTTTGGGCGCGACCTTCGTGGTCCGGTGGCGCCAGACCACGTCCTCGAGGATCTGCGAAGGGGACTCGTCGGCGTCGAGCGCCCGGGTGACGGCCTCGATCGTGCCCGGCGCGATCTCGTGGCCCTGTGCGATCAGGTCCGAGAGCTCGCGAACCACGGCGGCGGCTGCGTCGACCGCTTCGTCATCGCCCTCGAGCGTAAGGACGTTGCCGCGGAGGAACACATCGCAGTCGAGATCGCCCTCGAGCGTCTTGAGCACGGCGTCCTTGCTGCCCGCGAGCTCCGCGGCGACTGTGTTGTCGAGCTCGAGCTGCTTGCGCACGCCTGATCCTCAGTCAGTCAGCGCCTCGCGTACCCGCGCGGATGCCCGCTTGCCGTCCGCGCGACCTTCGGCCCTGTCCATCACGACCTTCATCACCTGGCCCATGTCCTTCGGCTCGGTGGCGCCGGTCTCGTCGATCGCGGCCGCGACGATCGCGTCGAGCTCGGCATCGTCCAGCTGGGCCGGGAGGTAGTCCTCGATGATCTTGGCCTCGGACTCCTCCTGATCGGCGAGCTCGGGGCGCCCACCATCGCGGAATTGAGTCGCGGCCTCGAGGCGGCGCTTGCGCTCGCGCCGGAGCACGGCCAGCTCGTCGTCGCCGCCCTCCTTCGCCGCCTTCTGGAGCTCGGACAGCACGAGTCGCAGCGCGCCGACCCGCTGCTTCTCGCCGGCCTTCATCGCGCTGGTCATGTCACTGCGAACGCGCTCGGTGACGGTCATCCCACTCAGGATAGCCCCGGGTCTACCGGAACCTCACAGGCGATCCCATCCGCATACAGCTCCTGGCACGACGCCTCGATCAGCTCGCCCCGCGCCGCCGCCCCCGCCGGCAGGTAGCAGCGAGTGTAGTCAGCCGTGTAGCCCGAGCACTGGGTGTCCGCGACCTTGTCGATCAGGACTGTCTCCCGGCGTCCCAGCTTGGCCGTCCGGTGGTGGCGCGAGCGGACCTCCGAGTGGCCGCGGAGCGCCTGAGAGCGGCGCTTCTTCCCCTGTGGCGCCACGCGGTCGCCGAGCCGCTCGGCCACGGTGCCCGGCCGTGGCGAGTAGGAGAACGCGTGGACCCTGGAGATGCCGGCGGCGTCGATCGCGTCGAGCGTCCGGGCGAACGCCGCGTCGTCCTCGGTCGGAAAGCCGACGATCACGTCGGTGGTGAGATTGACCTCGGGAACCGCCGCTCGCAGCGCCGCCACGTGCTCCAGGTACTCGGCGCGCGTGTAGTGACGGCCCATGTCGCGCAGCACGCCGTCGTCGCCGGACTGCATCGGGATGTGCAGGTGGGGGCACACCTTGGGCTCGCTGCGCAGCGCGTCCACGAGCGAGTCCTTGACGTGGATCACCTCGACGCTGGAAAGGCGCACGCGCTCCACCCCCTCCACGCCGGCGGCCTCGACCATCAGCTCACCGAGCTCGAGCCCGCGCTCGGGGTCGCGGTAGTCGCCGACGCTGATCCCCGTCATCACGACCTCGGGCTGGCCCTGCTGCACCCGCCGGCGCACCTCGGCGAGCACGGCGCTGGCCGGCCGCGACCGCGCCGAGCCGCGGACGGTCGGGATGATGCAGTAGGCGCAGTGGCAGTCGCAGCCGTCCTGGACCTTGACGAAGCCGCGGGTGCGGGCCGCCTGCTCGGTGCTCTGGCGGGCGAGCACCTCGTTCTCCACGTCGGCGCAGGCGCCGAGCTCCACGGCGATGTCGTCGGCGGTGCCGACGAACGGCCTCACGTTCGGGTCGATCTCCGCGAACTGACTGGCGTTGAGATTGACCGCGCAGCCGGCCACGTAGACCTCGTGGGCGGTCTTCAGCGACCGTCGCACCGATTGGCGCGACTTCGCCTCCGCCTCGCTGGTGATGCAGCACGTGTTGATCACGTGCAGCTCCGCGTCTGCCTCGGGCACTTCCCGATGGCCGGCGGCGAGCATCGCGCTGCGGGCAAGCATCGCATCGGCCTGCGAGACCTTGCAGCCCAGGAACTTAACCGCGAACGAGGTCACCGCCGGCCACGGTAGCGACCCGCTCGCTCCGTGGTGTCCTCGAGACAGCAGGCGCCGAGAGGAGAGAGAGCTCGGGTGAGCCACCGGCACGAGGCTTGGGCCGCGGCGCGACGACATCCAGCAGCAGTCCACTTAACGTCACGCCGATTGCGAGCGGGTTGAGCAATATTTCACCTCCTTCGCGCACTCCTGGATTACGTGGACAAGGATGCGGCAACCGGGCCGCCTCGCCATCGGCCGCCTGGACAAGATTCAACCCGGCTAGCTGTCCACGCGAACGAGCAGCAGCGCGGCCCACTCCCCGCGCGAGCGGCGCTCCGCCTCGACGAGCCCGCGCGCCGCGAACGCGCCGGCGATCTCGTCGACCTCGCCCACGAGCAGGCCGCCGGCGATCATCCGCTCCGGGAGCCCCGAGTCGATCGGCAGGCGCACGGCGATGTCGCGGAGCAGCGGCGCCAGCAGGTTGGCGGCGACCGTGCGCGCGCTCGGCAGCTCTCCGGCCCGCAGATCGTGGCGACGCACTTCGACCGTGACCCCGTTGCGCGCCGCGTTCTCCGCCGTCGCGGTCACGCTCGCCGGGTCGTTGTCGAGCGCCGTCACCGGCGCGTACCCGAGCCGCGCCGCCGCGACCGCGAGCACGCCCGAGCCGCATCCGAGGTCCAGGAACGGGCCGCCGCCGTTGAGCTCCAGCATCAGTTCCAGGCACAGCCTCGTGGTCGCGTGCGCGCCGGTGCCGAACGCCTGGCCGGGGTCGATCACGAGATCGATCGCCGTTTCGCCGGGCGGCTCCCACGGGGGGCGGACGGTCAGCGCGCCCTCCAGTACCAACGGCCGATGGAACTCGCGCCACCGCTCGGCCCAGTCGTCGGCGATCTCCGTCGTGCTGAGCTCGACCAGAGCCGAGCCCGCCGCCGCCCGCAGGTCAGGGAGCTCCGGCAACTCACCGGGGGCGCCGAACACGGCGTACTCGACGATCTCCTCGCCGAGCTCGACCTCCTCCACGCCGCTCGGCGCCAGCTCGAGCAGCTCGGCCAGCACGAGCTCGGCGTCCGCGCGCCGGACCCGGACCGCCAGCCGGATCACGGAGCTAACCGCCGAAGGCGCGCTTGATCTTGCCGAACATGCCCTCGTCGGTGCGGAGGTTGTGGTCGGTCATCGACTCCGCCAGCCACTCGTAGCGCTCGCGCTGCTCGCGACTGAGGTGTCGCGGCACGACGACGTTGACGACCACGCGCAGATCGCCCCTACGGTGGCCCCGGAGCGCCGGCATCCCCTCGCCGCGGACGACCACGGTCTCGTGCGGCTGGGTGCCCGCCGGGATGTCGACCTCGGTCGTGCCCTCGACCGTGGGGACGGTAACGGTCGTCCCGATCGCCGCCAGTGGCCCCGGGACGTCGACCGCGGTCACCAGGTCGTCGCCGTCCCGGATGAACCGACCGTCCTCGCGGACCCGGATCAGGACGTACAGGTCGCCGGCCGGGCCGCCGCGCTCGCCGGCGTGGCCCCGTCCGGTGATGCGGATCCGCTGTCCGTCGGAGATGCCCGCGGGCACGTCGACGGCGACCTTCTGGCGCTGAACGCGCCGTCCACGTCCGTTGCACGTCTTGCACGGCTCGCGGGGCACCTTGCCCTCCCCCTGGCAGACGTCGCACGTGGCGGTCCGCATGACCTGGCCGAACGGGGTCCGCGACACGGCGCGCAGCTGCCCGGTCCCGTTGCAGCGCGAGCAGGTGTCGATCGGCGTCCCGGGCTCGGCTCCGTTCCCATGGCAGTGCTCGCACTGGACGATCGCCTCGTAGGAGATCTCCACGGAGTCGCCGCGGGCCGCCTGCGCCAGGTCGATTTCGGCGGTGGCGGCGATATCGCCGCCGTGGATCGCCCCGCCGGCGCCGCCGCCGAACGGGCTGGCGCCGCCGAACGCGCTGCCGAACCCGCCGCCGCCGAAGAACGCGTCGAAGATGTCGGCAAATGATCCGAACGCCTCGAAGTTCGGGGCGTAGCCGCCGCTGCGCAGCCCCTCGTGGCCGTAGCGGTCGTAGGTCGCGCGGCGGTCGGCGTCGCTCAGCACCTCGTAGGCCTCGGCGGCCTCCTTGAATTTCTCCTCGGCCTGGGGGTCGCTGCTGTTGACATCGGGGTGGAGCTCGCGCGCCAACCGACGGAAGGCCTTCTTTATCTGGTCCTCGCCGGCGTCGCGGGTGACGCCGAGCACTTCGTAATAGTCGCGGGGCATGGGCTAGTCGCCCCAGCGCTCGTCATAGACGTCGGCGATGTAGCTCGAGAGCTGAAGCGAGGCCTCGCGCACGGCGCGGATCGCCCGCCCGTAGTCCATCCGCACCGGGCCGATCACCGACACGGCGCCGAGACTCCGCTGCGGGAGCCCGTAGCTGCCGACGACCAGCACCAGCGAGCGGAGTGCCGGGCTCTCGTTCTCGGCACCGATCCGCACGAGCACGTCGCGCTCAGTGAGCGTGGAGCGGAGCACGCCGAGCAGCGTGACCCGTCGCTCGAGCATCTCCATCAGAGCGTTCAGCTCGGAGATGTCGGCGAACCGCTCGGCGTTGAGCAGCCGCGCCGTCCCCTCCACGTACAGGTTGTCCTGGGCGGCCTCCTCGAGCTCGGTGAACACCGGCGCGAGCGCATCGAGGAACGCCGATTCGGTGGCCGAGAGCGACGGATCGTGGAGCCGCTGATGGAGCATCCGCGCCCCCAGCCCGAGCCCGACCAGCCGCTCATTGAAGTACGACACGGCCCAGTCGGCCAGACCCGGATCGACCGGACGGGCAAATGTGAACAGTCGCTTGGTGACCCCGCCGGTCGAGGTGATGACGACGACCATCAGCACCTGGGGCTGCAGGGCCAGCACCTCGACGTGGCGGATCGTCGAGGTGTCGATCGGCGGCGCGGTGACGATCGCCAGCAGGTTCGTGACCTGCGAGAGCGTCTCGCTCGTCAGCCGCATCGCCTCGTCGACCTCGCGGCGGACCAGCGAGAGCGACAGGCGCGGAGCCGTCGCCTCGGTCGGCAGCAGCCGGTCGACGAAGTAGCGATAGCCCGCCTCCGTGGGAACGCGCCCCGCGGACGTGTGCGGGTGGGCGAGCAGGCCCAGCACCTCGAGGTTCGCCAGCTCGTGGCGGATGGTCGACGGGCCCCACTCGAAATCGGCGGCCAGCGCCTTGGAGCCCACGGGCGAGCCGGCCGCCAGATATCCGTCGACAACCTTGCGGAGCACCAGTTCCTGGCGTTCGGTCAGCACACTTGTGATTGTAGGTCGGCGGTCCTACGCCACCGGAGCTAACGCAGACGGGTCCGCGCGCCGAAAACCGCTACGCGGCATCAACGCGATGGAGGACATCGGATGACAACCCTGATCACGGCGGGAGACGAGCTGGTCGTGCAGCTCAGCACCCTCGAACGGCTTGCGGCCTTTCGCGGCGACGTGCGCGTCCCGCTGAGCGCGATCACCGGCGTCGAGGTCGAGCCCGATCCGTGGGGCGCCCTGCGCGGCATCCGCGCACCTGGGACCGGCTGGCCGGGGGTGATCGCCTATGGCGTCCGCCGTTATTCCGGTGGGCGGGACTTCGCGGCCGTACTCCGCAAGGGACCCGCACTCCGGATCGATCTCGACGACTCCTCGCCGTTCGCGCGCCTACTGATCTCGATGGAGGACCCCCAGGCGTGGGCCGACATGGTCAAGAACGCGCAAGCGGCGGCGAGCGCCAGGGCGACCGCCACCCACTCCAGCCCCTAGTCAGTGCCCCGAGTCATGAATGACTCGCGACACTCTAGTTCCGGACTTCGGCCTCGCCGTTGCGGATGATCCGCTGGCCGTCCTGCTCGGCCTCGGACTCGACGATCGCGACCCCGTCGTTCAGTTCCCGAACGGTGCCGGTGACCACGATCTCGTCGGTGAGCTTGCCCATCCCCCGGAACTGGACCGACAGCCGCTCGAGCTTGTCCGGCCCGCCCGCCGCGTCGGTGTGCGCACGCGCCACCTGGGCCATCGTCCACAGGCCGTGCAGGATCCGGCCGGGCAGCCCGACCTGCTTGGCGAACGCCTCGTCGATGTGGATCGGGTTGAAGTCGCCGGAGGCGCCCGCGTAGCGGACCGTCACGTACGGGTCCGGCGTGACCCGCAGCTCGAACGTGTCGCCTGGCTCGAGGCTCATCACACTCCCCGCACGATGTTCGTCCAGGTGGCGGTGCAGACCGTCTCCCCGTTCTGGTTCTTCGAGACGGACTCGAACACGTAGAACCCCATCCCGCCCCGCTCGGAGATGTCCTTCACGCTCGCGGCGGTCGTGATCTCGTCGCCGGCAACGACCAGCGGGCCCCACCGGAACTCCTGGCCGCCGTGGACCATCATCGCGAAGTTCAGGCCGATCTCCGGGTCGAACAGGGCCGGCCCGACCGCGCGGCTCGAGAACACCACGGCGAACATCGGCGGGGCGACGACATCGGCGTAGCCAGCGGCGCGGGCGGCCTCGACGTCGTGGTGGAGAGGGTTGGTCTCGCCCACCGCGGCCGCGTACTCCCGGATCTTCTCGCGGCCGACGGCGTAGGTCGTCGGCTCGTATCTCTTGCCGATGGCCTCGGTCTTGACGGGCACGGGCGGCAGTCTCTCAGATGATCACTGGCACCGTCCCGCCGTCGACCGACCATGCCGCGCCGGCGACGTTGGACGCGAGCGCCGAGCACAGGAACACGATCACGGCGGCGATCTCCTCCTCGGTGGCAAACCGGCCGCGGGGAACGTGGGCGACCGCGGCCTCGAGCGCCTCCTCGCGGCTCATCCCGCGCGCCCGAGCGTGCTGATCCGCCAGCCCGCCCGGGCCGAGCCACAGCTCGGTACCGACCGGTCCCGGCGCCACCGCGTTGATCGTCACGCCGCGGCCGGCGTACTGGTCGGCAAACGCCCGCGAAAGCGACAGCTCCGCGGCCTTGGTCACGGAGTAGGCCATGTTCGCCTTCGAGGGGCGCTTCCCGGACGAGGAGCTGACGTTGACGATCCGGCCCCACCCCCGCTCGGCCATCACGGGCGCCGCGGCGCGCATCAGCCGCATCGGCGCCATCACGTGGAGTTCCCACTGCGTCTGCCAGTCCTCGTCGGTCAGCTCGTCGACCGTCTTCACCACACTGGTGCCGGCGTTGTTGACCAGCGCGTCGATCCGGCCCAGGCGGGTCAGGCACTCGTCGACCACGTGCGCGCCGGCATTCGGCGCCGTGACGTCGAGCGCGGCGGTCTCGGCGCTGGCGCCGGCCGCACGGCACTGGCCCGCGAGCACTTCGAGGGGATCCTGGTTTCGCCCGACGAGCAGCAGCGCCGCACGCTCGCGCGCGAGCATCAGCGCCGTCGCACGGCCGATGCCGCGCGAGGCCCCGACAACCACGCAGACACGATCCTCGAGACCAAGGTCCACGCCCCGATTGTCCCCGACCGCGACCTCAGAGCTCGCCCGGCAACGGCGCGGCGGCGGGGAAGCCGCGCCGCTTGTACTCCTCGTAGGCGGTCCGCCAGGCCTCGGGGTCGTACGGCCTCGGGACCCCGCCGCCGGCCAACAGGGACTCCAGCCCGTCGAGGCAACCGTGCCAGCCGGCGCCATCGCGCGCGGCCTTGTCGGCCGTCTCGAGCTCGACCGTGAACAGGAGCAGGCACGCCGCCCCGTCGTCGATCGGCTCGAGCGCGAAGTGGAGGTGGTCCGGGCCCCACAGGAACGAGAACCGTCGCGGCGGCTCGAGCTCGGTCACCTCGGCTGGCCTCCATCGGTTCACTCCTGTTCGTTGTCGGGCGTGGCTGTGCGGTCAATGTGGCGCTCCAGCGCATCGAGCCGCTCGTCCCACAGGCGCCTGTAGGGCGCCAGCCACGCGTCGAGCTCGGCGAGCGGAACCGGATTGACGCCGTAGACACGGCGCTGGGCGTCCCTGCGCGCCATCACGAGCCCCGCGTCGCGCAGCACCCGGAGGTGCTTCGACGTCGCCGGCTGGCTCAGCCCAAGCCGCACCACGAGCTCGCCGACCGGTCGCGGCCGTTCGAGCAGCAGCTCGAGCACGTCGCGGCGGTGCGGGTCGGCAAGTGCGGACCAGGTGGATGGCACCGCACGAATATAACCACTTAGTTATATGCCTGTCAAGGCATGAATCAGCCCACGCCGGCACGCGAGGCCGCCTCCACCAGCGCCGCCACCCCCCGCTCGATCGCCGGCTCGCTGAGGTTCGCGAATCCCAGCACAAGCCCGCCGCCAGGATCGTCCCCGATCCGGTGCCACGACAGCCCCTCGGCGCCGACGCCCCGCGCCGCCGCCGCGCTCAGCAGCACCTGCTCGTCGATCGCCGCATCGAACACGACGAGCAGGTGGAGTCCCGCGGCGACGCCGCACACGCGCGCGTCGGGCAGCAGCCGCCCGAGCGCGTCGACCAAGGCCTCGCGCCGGGCCCGGTAGCGAAGCCGCATCCGACGCAGATGGCGGTCGAGCTCGCCGCGGGCGACAAAGTCCGCCAGCGCGAGCTGCTCGAGCGCCGGCGCGCCCCCGTCGGCGAGCGCCTTCTCGTACATCAGCGCGCCGGTCAGCCAGGACGGAGACAGCAGCCACCCGAGCCTCACCCCCGGGGCCAGCCGCTTGCTCGCCGAGCCGATGTGGCACACCCGCTCGGGCGCGAGTCCCTGGAGCGCCCCCACCGGCACCCGGTCGTAGCGGAGCTCGGAGTCGTAGTCGTCCTCGACGATCAACGCGTCCTCGTCCTCCGCCCATTCGAGCAGCGCCGAGCGCCGTTCGGGCGCCATCACGCAGCCGATCGGGAACTGGTGAGCCGGCGTGGTCACGACGACCTCGCACCCGGAAGCCCGGAGCTGATCAACGTCCAGACCGTCGTCATCGACCGCGACCGGAACCGGCTCGAGCCCGGCACGCTCGGCGATCAGCCGGTGCTGGGCCCAGCCCGGCTGCTCGACGGCGATCCGCTCGAGCCCGCGGTCGCGAAGGGCGCGGCACAGGATCGCGAAGGCCTGCGTGAACCCGGCGCACACGAGCGTGTGCTCGGGCTCCGGCGCGGCGCTCCTCGCCCGCCCGAGATACCGCATCAACTCGTTGCGCAGCTCGGGGGCGCCGCGGGGATCCCCCGGCCCGAGGGCATCGAACGCCGACTCGCGCAGGACCGTCCGAAGCGACCGGATCCAGCTCGCGCGGGGGAAGGCCTGCAGGTCGGGGACGCCCGGCTGGAAGTCGTGCCGGTAGCGGCGCTCGAGCGAGCTGGCCGGAACCGGTGGGCGCTCGAGGCTGAACGTCGCCGCGACCCGGGTGGCCGCCCCGTGCGACGCCGTGAGGTAGCCCTCAGCGCTCAGCTGGGAATAGGCCTCCAGGACCACCCCGCGGGAGACCATCAGCTCGGACGCCAGCGCGCGGGAGGACGGGAGCCTGTCGCCGGGGGCGAGCCTGCCGGCGCGGACCTGGTCGCGGAGCCATCGCTCGAGCTGCTCGTGGAGCGTCGCGCCGGCGCCTCGATCGAGCGCGACCAACAGGCCGGGCCCGGCAACTGGCTCGCTCTCAGACGTCATGACTGGACCTTAACACCGGGCCAGTTTGCCCGTAGCCTCTCGCCCTACATTCCTGGAAACCGACCCGGAGGATCCGAAATGGACCAGATCACCATCGTCGGCGGCGGCCTCGCGGGCCTCACGGCCGCGGTCAGCTGCGCGGAGCGGGAGGTACCGGTACGCCTGCTGGAGGCGCACGATGAGCTCGGCGGCCGCGCCCGGAGCATGACCGGTCCCTACAAGGCGAACCTCGGGCCTCACGCGCTGCTCTCGAGCAGCCCCTTCTGGCACTGGCTCGGGCAGCGCGACCTGCTCCCGCCCTACGCCCGCCCGCCGCTGTCGGGCGTCCGCTTCCGCTGGCACGACGAGATCCGACGCGTCCCGGCCGTTGGCGCCGCCGTGGCGGCGCTGCGGCTGCGCGGCCGCTCCGCCCCCGTCGACCTCGACTTCCGCACGTGGGCCTCCGACCACGTCGGCGCCGAGGCCGCCGACCAGCTGGCGCGGAGCGCCGGCATCCTCACCTACTTCCACGACCCCGGCGAGCTGTCGGCAGCGTTCGTGTGGGAGCCGCTGGTCCGCGGTCTGCTGTCGGCACCCCCGGCGGCCCGTTACCCGATCGGCGGGTGGTCGGCAATCGTCTCGCGGTTGCGCGACCGCGCGCTGACCCTCGGCGTCACGATCGAGACCGGCAGCCGGATCGACGCGTTGCCGCCGGCGCCGGCGATCATCGCCACCGAGCTCTCAGACGCGCGCGCCCTGCTCGGCGACGAGACGCTCGAGTGGCTGGGCGGGCACGCCGTGTGCCTGGACCTGGCGCTGCGCCACCGCCGCGGCGACCCGTTCGTCGTCGTCGACCTCCAGGAGACCGGTTGGGTCGAGCGCTACACGGCCGCCGACGCTTCGCTGGCGCCCCGTGGCGAGGAGCTGATCCAGGCCATGATGCCGCTCCGTCCCGGCGAGTCCGCCGACTCGGCCTCCTCGCGGCTCGAGCGGCTGCTCGACGCCTCGTTCGTCGAGTGGCGCGAGCGCGAGACCTGGCGCCGGCGCCAGGTGATGAACTGCCGTACCGGGGCGCTCGACCCGCCCGGCAAGTCGTGGCGAGACCGGCCGGCGATCGACCGCGGCGACGGCATGTTTCTCGCCGGCGACATGGTCGCGGCGCCGGGATGTCTGTCCGAGATCGCGTGGGCGAGCGCGGTGCAGGCCGCCAACCTGGCGGTCGCGGCGGCCGGCGCACTTGTGGCGGAGGTGGCCCAGCGCTAGCCTCTGTCGTATATGGCGAGACGTGCGGTACTGAGGGCATCTGACGCCGAGCGCGACGAGGTGGCCGAGAGGCTGCGCTCGGCGGCGATCGAGGGGCGCCTGCTCGCCGAGGAACTCGAGGAGCGGCTCGCGGCCGCGCTCACGGCGCGCACGCACGGGGAGTTGGATGCCCTGGTCGCCGACCTGCCCCAGCCGCGGTCACGCCGCCACAGGGGTGGGATCCCGGTCCCGCGGACCGGACCGGAAATCGCTCTGGCCGTCGTGCTCGCGATGCTGGCCGTGGTCGTCTTGATTGGGCTCGCGTTGCTCGTGGCCGGCGTGTTCTTCCTGTGGGGATTCTGGATCGTGTTCGGTCTCATATTCTTCGGACGTGGCCACCGGCAGGGATGGGGCCCTCGCTCCCTCCCCGGGCCGCGACATCCGGCCCCCCGATACACCCGTCGCAGCGCGTACGGCCCGCGGCGCCTCTAGCTCTTCTCGCCCAGCTCCAGGACCGCCAGGAACGCCTCCTGGGGCACCTCGATCCGCCCGACCTGCTTCATCCGCTGCTTGCCGCGCTTCTGTTCCTCGAGCAGCTTGCGCTTGCGGGTGATGTCGCCGCCGTAGCACTTCGCGGTCACGTCCTTGCGGTAGGCCTTGATCGTCTCCCGGGCGACGATCCGCGAGCCGATCGCCGCCTGGATCGGGACGTCGTACTGCTGGCGCGGGATCGTCTGGCGGAGCTTCTCGGTGAGCGTCCGGCCGGCGTCGTACGCCTTGCTGCGGTGGACCAGCATCGACAGCGCGTCGATGGGGTCGCCGCCGAGCAGGATGTCGAGCTTGACGAGATCGGATTCGCGCATTCCGAGCAGCTCGTAGTCGAGCGAGGCGTAGCCGCGCGTCCGTGACTTGAGCTGGTCGAAGAAGTCGAGCACGATCTCCGCCAGCGGCAGGTCGTAGCTGAGCTGCACGCGCTCGGCACTGAGAAAGTGCATGCCCCCGACGGTTCCCCGTCGTTCCTGGCAGAGCTCCATGATCGCGCCGATGAACTCCTTGGGAGTCAGGATCGAGGCGCGGATGTAGGGCTCGCGGACCTCGGCCACGCTCCCCGGATCGGGCATGTCGTTGGGCGAGTGGACGGGGATCGTGGTCCCGTCGGTTAGCGTCACCTCGTACTCGACGCTCGGCATCGTCGCCAGCAGCTCGAGGTCGTACTCGCGCTCGAGCCGCTCGCGGACGATGTCCATGTGGAGCAGGCCGAGGAACCCGCAGCGGAACCCGAACCCGAGCGCGTCGGAGGTCTCTGGCTCCCAGCTGAGGGCGGCGTCGTTCAACGACAGCTTCTCGAGCGCGTCGCGCAGATCGGGGTAGTCGTCGGTTTCGATCGGGAACAGGCCGCAGAACACCATCGGCTTGACCTCGCGGTAGCCGGGCAGCGGCTCAGACGCCGGATTGGCCTTGGTCGTGAGCGTGTCCCCGACGCGGAGCTTGGTCACGTCCTTGATCCCGGTGATCAGGAACCCGACCTCGCCGGCGTGGAGCGCGTCCGCGGAGGTCATCTGCGGCGTGAAGAATCCGATGTCGTCGATCTCGGCCTCGGTGCGCGCCTGCATCGCCCGGATCGCCTCGCCCTTCGTGAACGTCCCGTCGACGACGCGGATGTAGGCGATCACGCCCCGGTACTGGTCGAACTCCGAGTCGAAGATCAGCGCCCGCGGAGGCTTGTCGGGATCACCCGCCGGCGGCGGAACCCGGGCGATCAGCTCGTCGAGCACGTCGGTCACGCCCTCGCCGGTCTTCGCGCTGATCCGTCGCACGGCGTCGGCGGGCTCGCCGAGCAGCTCGGCGACCTCCCCGGCGACCCGCTCGGGCTCGGCGCCGGGCAGATCGACCTTGTTCAGGCACGGGATCAGCTCGAGGCCGGACTCGACCGCGAGGTACGTATTGGCCACCGTCTGGGCCTCGACGCCCTGCGAGGCATCGACGACCAGCAGCGCCCCCTCACACGCCGCCAGCGACCGCGAGACCTCGTAGGTGAAGTCGACGTGGCCGGGCGTGTCGATCAGGTGCAGCTGGTAGGTCTGGCCGTCTCGCCCGGACTCGTAGAAGACGCGAACCGCCTGGGCCTTGATCGTGATTCCGCGCTCACGCTCGAGGTCCATCGAGTCGAGCACCTGGGCGCGCATCGCGCGCGGATCGACGGTGTGGGTCAGCTCGAGGATCCGATCGGCCAGCGTCGACTTGCCGTGGTCGATGTGGGCGATGATCGAGAAGTTGCGGATGTGAGCCTGGTCGGCCATATAGATCAGGGTATTGGGCCAGCTTGCGCTGGCGTCCAGCCGGACGACTCGTGGCCGGACCGGTCTTGGCGAAGCTGGATGCCGAGCGGTCCGGCCACGAGACCACTCAACCCCGTCCGGACGGGGTCGCGCGGTCCCAGGGACGCCGCCGCAGGCGGCCCATCACCAGCGCCTCGATCTGCCGCGCCTCGGGGATCCGCATCGCCAGCACCAGGCGGGCGTAGATCGCCGAGCCGATCGCCAGCGCCAACCCGACGGACACGAGCTGCGCGAGCAGCGAGGTCCCGAGGGCCACGTCGAGCCCCTTCCACACGGCCCACGAGACGCCGGCCAGGATGGCCGAGGCGACGAGGATCCGGGCGGTGATCATCAGCGTCTGGCCGCCCTCGATCCGACCGTTGAACCCGGCCCGCAGCCGCCGCAGCTGCAGCGCCGTCATCACCGCGTTGGCCGCCGCGGTGCCGATCACCAGCCCGGCGATCCCCAGCGGCTTGTACAGGGCGATGCTCACGATGATGTCGACGATCATGTTGAGCCCGGCCAGCCCGGTCGGGATCCAGGGGCGGCGGACGGCGAAGAACGTGCGGGTCAGCAGGAGGTTGATGCCGCCGAACGGCAGGCTGACCGCGAACCAGAACAGCGCGGTGGCAACGAGGCTCGTGGAATGGGCCGTGAACGCGCCGCGCTGGTAGACGAGCCGCGTGACCGGGGTCGCCAGCACCATCATCCCCGCCGCGGCGGGGATCAGCAGCAGGTTGATCTGGCGCATGCCGATCCCCACCGCCCGGCGCATGCCGGCAACGTCGCTCAGTGCCGCCTGCCGGCTGAGCGTCGGGAACAGCACGGTGGCCACGGCGACGCTGAACACCCCCTGCGGGAGCATGTAGATCCGGAACGCGTTGTCGATCGCCCGCGGGGCTTGAGGGCTGACGAGCGCCCCGAACACCGAGTTCAGGAGCTGGTCGAGGTTGACGATCCCCAACCCGATCGTGACCGGAAGCATCAGCATGAACACCTGCCGGACCCGGGGATCCCGCCAGTCGATCGAGAACTGGAGCCGGAAGTCGATCCGCCGGAGCGCCGCGGCGACCATCAGGAACTGGACGATCGTCGCCACCAGCCACGCCACCGCGTACGCGTAGATGCGCCTGCCGACCGGAAAGTGCGGATGCAACGCGACCAGCAGGACGATGATCACGAGGTTCCAGATCGCCGGGGCGAGGGCCGGGATCGTGAACTCGTCGTAGGACTGGAGGATCCCGACGAAGAGGCCGGTCAACCCGAGCAGCAGCACGACCGGGAACAGCACCTGCGCCAGCACGGCGGTGAGGTGATTGAGCTCGTTGTTGAACGTGCTTCCGGTGAACAGGGGCATGATCGAGCCCGCCAGCAGGATCCCGATAACGGTCACGGCCCCCAGGGCGATCAGGATGAGCCAGAACAGCGTCGAGGCCAGCTTGAACGCCTCGCGCTTGCGCCCCTGCTGAAGCAGCTCGGTGAACACCGGCACGAACGCGGCCGAGAGCGCCGCTTGCGCGAACAGGTTCGCCATCAGGTTCGGGATCTGCGAGGCGATCGTGAACGCCGAGGCCGGCCCCGACGTGCCGAAGTAGCTCGCCGCAACGATTTCCCTCCCGAGTCCGGCGATCCGCGACAGGCCCGTGGCGATCGCGAAGATCGCCGTGTTCACGCTGACGCGGCGTTTCGGTGGCGAAGGGTTCACGCCCGTCGGCTCGTCCTATGCCGGGCGCACAATCGTCTCGTCTGACACGGGCAGCTATAGTAGGTCCGCGCCGCGGCGAAACGGTCGCGGCGTCTGTCTGCTCCCATCACGATGGCGAATATTCACTCTCAGAAGAAGCGGATCGAGCGCTCGGAGCGCGAGCGGCTCGAGAACCGCCAGTACACGTCGAAGATCAAGACGTACTTCCGCCGGCTCGAGCAGGCCGTCGCCGGCGGCGACGACGCCACGGTCGAAGGCGAGCATCGCGTGCTCGTGCAGACGATCGACAAGGCCGTCAAACGCGGCGCGATCCATCGCAACAGCGGCGCGCGCAAGAAGTCGCGGGCCGCGCGCGTACGTCGCGGCGGCGCCGGCGACTGAAACCCTGCGGTAATCCGTAGCCCATCCGGGTAACTTGTGCCACGATGGCACAAGCGCTTGAGCCCCGATCAGGCGCATCGGGGACGGTCTTCTTCGAGCTCGAGAGTCTCGAGCAGACTGCTGCGGGCCGGCTCGAGCTGAGCGGTCGGTGGTTTGGAGTGCGCGGCCGGAGGTTCGTCCGCCCGACTCTGACCTTCGAGTCCGACGGGCAGCCCTACCGCCTGCTGGCCGACCTCGAGCACAAGCCGTGGTTCGCCGAGGACGGCAGCGCGTGGACCGCGGCCTTCCAGTGGGACGCCGACCGGGGGCCGCTCGACGAGCTCGAGCTGAGCGTCGCTCCCGACATCGCGATCCCACTCCCGCGGATGGACGGTGGCGCCGGTCGCCAGCGGCGCCAGCGCCGGCCGCGGTCCGACGCGTATGCCGCCTCGCTGCGACGAGAGCTCCAGGCGATCCGGCAGGAGGTCGCCGATGAGCGGCGCACGAGCGAACGGCTGCGGACGGAGCTCGAGCCCTTGCGCGAGGAGGTCGAGGCGCTCCGCGCCGAGATCGAGCGGGCGCGCGATGAGAAGGTCGAGAGCGACGCGGCGCTGGCCCGCCGGGACGCGGCGCTGGCCCGGCTGACCGAGGTCGAAGCCGAGCGCGACGAGGGCCACCGGACGCTCGAGCGGGCCGCGGCCGAATCGGCCGAGCTCGGGCGCGCTCACCGCCAGGCGGTGATCGATCGCGACCGCGCCCTGAGCGCGCTCAAGCAGATGCGCGCCGAGCGCGACGTCGATGCGGATGTGCGCGACCGGGCGCTGGCCGACCGCGAGACCGCGCTGCTCGCCTCGCGAACCCACCTGAGCTGGCACGGATCTCGGTGGCACACGCCAAGCTGGACCCAGCGACTGCTCGCGATCGCGTTGCTGCTCGCCGTGGTGATCGTGCTGGTCGTGGTCCTACACGTCGGCTAACGATCCCCGCCGGCGATCCGCTGGATCGTCAGCAGCGCGACCGTGTCCTCGCTCGCGCCGCCGGCGCCGCCGCCGCGCGAGGCGAGCTCGAGGTCGGCGATCTCCTCGAGCGCCCGGCGGAGCTTGTCGGAGCCGCCGCGCCGAGCGTCGGCGATCAGGCCATCGGCGGCGCGGGAGGGCATCCGCAGCTTGCGTTTGATCTGCGCCGTGGGCTCGCCGGCGTCGAGCGCCCGGGCGATCTGGTGGCCGCTGCGGACCCGCTGCGCCATCCAGTACAGAAGACCGGGAACGCGCTCGCCCTGCGCGCGCAGCGACAGATAGGTGCGCGTCGCCGGCGCGGCCTCGCCCGCGACCAGCGCATCGGCCAGCGACCAGGCCTTGCGCTCGGCCGAGGGCGCCGTCAGCTCCTCGATCTGGGCCGCGTCGAGCCGCGTGTCCGGCGCCACCATCAGCGACAGCTTCTCGAGCTCACGCAGAAGGCGTTGCTGACGGTCGCCGACGTGGCGGACGAGCGCCCGGGCCGCGTCGGGCTCGAGCGTGACCCCGAGCTCGCGGCCCTGCGCGATGACCCACTTCGGCAGCTCCCACGGTTTGACGCTCTCCTCCGCGCTGATATCGCCGCTGGCCTTGCGCACGACGTCGTGGAGGCGGCCCGGAGCCTTGACCCGGCCGTCCTCACGGGCGAAGAAGGCGACCGTGGTCTCGGGCGCGATCGCAGCCATCGCGGCCTCGAGCACGTCGAGCTCCTTGTCCTTCCAGCGCTCGGCCCCGTCGACGATGATGAACCGCCTGCCGAACGCGAACGTCATCGCGTTCAGCGCTCCCGCGACCGCGTCGGGCGCCGCCGCGTCGCCTTCGAACAGCTCGACGCCCTGGACGCCGCTCTCGGCTTCGGCCAGCGCGCGCAGGCGGCTGCGGCGCTCCGCGATCCGCCCGTGATCGTCGCCGTGGATCAGATAGGCGGGCTTGAACGAGGGCACAGCTTCAGTCTAGGCGCGGCACCTGACACGCCCGCGCGACCGCCTCCTCGGCGGCTGCGACCGGCGTGATGCCCTCTAGCTCCCAGGTCCCCAGCCCGACGACGGGCACGCCCGTCTTGAGCGCGAGCGCGACCTCCGACAGCGTTCCGTACGCGCCGCCTATCGCGATCAGCGAGTCCGCCGCGCGCACGATCAGGCCGTTGCGGAGCTCGCCGAGGCCGGTGGCGATCGCGATCGCGACCCAGGGGTTGGCGGCGGCGCGATCGCCGCCGGGCAGGATGCCGACGGTGACGCCGCCGGCCTCGGCCGCGCCTCGACACGCCGCCTCCATCACGCCGCCGAGGCCGCCGGTGATCACGACCGCGCCCCGGTTAGCGAGTCCCGCGCCGACCGCGCGGGCCTGCGCGAGCTGCTGGGCGGTGGCCTCGCCGGGGCCGACCACCGCCACGTACGGCGTCACCTGACGACGACGTTCACGAGCTTGTCCGGGACCACGATCACCTTGGCGATCTCCTGGCCGTCGACGTGGGCCCGGACCCCGCGCGTCTCCAGGCAGAGCCGCTCGAGCTCCTCGCGCTCGGCGCCGGTGGGGGCGGTGACGCGGTCGCGGACCTTGCCGTTGACCTGGCAGACGAGCTCGAAGGTCTCGGCCTGGAGCATCGCGGGATCGGCATCGGGCCACGGCTCCTCCCACACCCGACGGCCGGTCAGCTGCTCGTAGACCTCGGCGCCGAGGTGCGGGGCGAACGGGAACAGCAGCGATGCGGCGGTGGCGGCCGCGAACCGGCGCGCCGCCGGTTCGGCGTCGGGGTGGCGGTAGATCTCGTTGACCAGCTCCATCACCGCGGCGATTGCAGTGTTGAACGCGAACCGCCCGCCCATATCGGCGGTGACCTTGTCGATCGCCCAGTTGGCCTTGCGGACGAGCGTCAGCGCGTCGCCCTGCGGGTACGGCGGCGCGTCGGCGCCGGGGCCGTCCCCGCCGAGCTCGTCGCCCAGGCGCCACAGCCGGGCCAGGAACCGGTGGACCCCCTCCAGCGACTTCTCCGACCAGGCCGCGTCCTGGTCCGGGGGACCTATGAACAGGATGTAGCAGCGGGCCGCGTCGGCGCCGAATCGCTCGACGATCGGCGCCGGGCTGATCACGTTGCCCTGTGACTTGGACATCTTGTGGCCGTCGGGCCCGAGGATCATCCCCTGGGTGAACAGCGCCTGGAAGGGCTCCTGGACGTCGAGCAGCTCCATATCGGCGAACGCCTTGACGAAGAAGCGGGCGTACATCAGATGCAGGATCGCGTGCTCGACACCGCCGATGTACTGGTCCGCCGGCATCCATTCGCGGATCAGACGGCGATCGAACGCCGCGTCCTGGTTGTGCGGGTCGCAGTAGCGCAGGAAGTACCAGCTGGAGTCGACGAACGTGTCCATCGTGTCGGTCTCCCGCCGCGCGTGCCCCCCGCAGCGCGGACACGAGACGTTGACCCAGTCCTCGGCGCCGGCCAGCGGCGAGCGGCCCCGGGGCTTGTACTCCTCGACGTCGGGGAGCTCGACGGGCAGATCTCCCTCCAGAACCGGAAGCATCCCGCAACGCTCGCAGTACAGGATCGGGATCGGGCATCCCCAGTAGCGCTGCCGCGAAACCAGCCAATCGCGCAGGCGGTAGCTGACCGAGGCATGGCCGCGGCCTTCGCGGTCCAGCCAGTCGACGATCGCCTCGTAGGCCCGGCGGTTGTGCATCCCGTCGAACTCACCCGAGTTCACCATTGGGCCGTCGCCGGTGTACGGGAGCTCCTCATCGGTTCCGATCACCCGGCGGATGGGCAACTCGAACGCTCTTGCGAACGCGAAGTCGCGCTCGTCGTGCGCCGGCACCGCCATGATCGCGCCGGTTCCGTACTCCATCAGCACGTAGTCGGCGACGTACATCGGCAACTGCTCGCCGTTGACCGGGTTCGTCACCGTCCGCCCCAGGGGGACGCCGGTCTTGGGCTTCTCGACGTCCTCGCGCGCCTCGCTCGTCTCGCTGCGCGTGCGGTTGACGTACTCGTGGACCTCGAGCTCGCGCTCGGTGCCGGCCGCCAGCCGGAACACGTCCGGGTGCTCCGGGGCCATCACGAAGAACGTCGCGCCGAACAGCGTGTCGGGACGGGTCGTGAACACCGGGTAGTCGATTCCCAGCTCCTCGCAGCGGAACGTCACCTCCGCCCCCTCGCTACGCCCGATCCAGTTGCGCTGCATCGTCTTGACGTGCTCGGGCCAGTCGATGCCATCCAGATCGCCGAGCAGCCGCTCGGCGTAGTCGGTGATGCGCAAGAACCACTGCTCCAGCTGCCTGACTTCCACCGTCGCCCCGCAGCGCTCACAGTGCCCATCGGCGTCGACCTGCTCGTTGGCCAGCACCGTCTGGTCGTGCGGGCACCACTTGACCGCGGCCTCCTTGCGATACGCGAGGCCCGCCTCGAACAGCTGCAGAAATATCCACTGCGTCCAGCGGTAGTAGCTCGGTTCGTGCGTGGCCAGCTCACGCGACCAGTCGATCGAGATGCCCCACTCGCGAAACTGCTTCTGGAAGGAGGCGATCGAGGCGTCCGTCGACGCGCGCGGGTGCACCCCCGTCTTGATCGCGTGGTTCTCCGCCGGCAGCCCGAACGAGTCGTAGCCCATCGGGTGCAGCACGCGACGGCCGAGCCGGCGGTGGTAGTGGGCGATCGCGTCGCCCACCGAGTACACCTTCAGGTGGCCGATATGCGGCTCCCCGCTCGGGTACGGCAGCATCTCCAGCACATACGAGCCCTCGAGGGTGGCGCCTTCGTTCGCAACCTCCCAGGTGCGCTCGTTCGCCCACACCGCCTGCCAGCGGGGCTCGATCTCCTGGGGGTCATACCGATGCTCGGTCATGCTCCTCGGAGGTTATCGACCGCTCCGGGGATGGATTGGGCGACACGGCAGACCTGGCTGAAACGACTTACGCCAGCCGGCCGAGCGAGTCGCCCAAGGGGCTGGCCCGTCGAGAACGGTGCGGAAGGCCTACCTATGCCGCCACGGTTGCGTCCCGCGCGCCGGCCGGGTGGTAGCGGCGGCGGTACTCGGCGGGAGCCACACCGAGGGCGCGCAGGAACGCGCGGCGCATCGTCTCGGCCGTGCCGAACCCGCAGGCCGCCGCGACAGTGGCGATCGGCTGCGAGGTGTCCTCCAGCTCGCGGCGCGCCGCCTCCAGGCGCACGCGCTCGACGTACCGGCCGGGCGTGATCCCGGTCTCGGCGCGAAACGCGCGCGCGAAGTTACGCGGGCTCATATGCGCCCGCTCGGCGAGCGTCTCCACCGTGAGATCATCCGCTACGTGCTCGACCACGTAGCGCTGCACTTCGCGCAGCGGCTCGTGCTCAGGCTCCTGGGCGGCGAGCGTCGCGCTGAACTGCGATTGGTTGCCGGGGCGGCGCAGGAACATCACGAAACGGCGCGCGATCGCAAGTGCGGCGTCACGGTCAAGGTCCTCCTCGACGAGCGCCAGCGCCATGTCCATGCCCGCGGTCACCCCGGCCGAGGTCCATATGTTGCCGTCACGCACGTAGATCGGCTCGGGATCGACCGCTACGGACGGGTAGAGCTTGGCCAGCCTCGCGGCGGATGCCCAGTGAGTGGTCGCCCGCCGCCCGTCCAGCAGGCCGGTGGCCGCCAGCACGAACGCGCCCGTGCACACCGACGTCACGCGGCGCGTATGCGGCGCAACCGTCCTGATCCAGTCGAGCAGTCGTTGGTCTTTGCTGGCGTCCTTCGATCCGTCGCCGCCGGCGACGATGAGCGTGTCAATGTTCTTGGGCGCCTCTGCGATGCTCGTGTCGGGCAGGACGCCAACGCCGCTTGAGGTACGGATGGGAGCGCCGTCGGGACTTGCGAGCGTAATCCGATACCCGGGCTCCGTGCGCCCGGTCGCCTCGATCAGGCGCTGAGCCCCGGCGAACACCTCCAGGGGGCCGATGAAGTCGAGGCTCTGGGTCTCGGGGTACATGACGATGACTACATCCTTGGGGCTCCGCGCATGGTTTCTCATGTGTTCGATCATGACCTGTCCGTCGTCTGTCTGCAAGGACATATTTCCAACAGTTTCTGCCATCACTGGCTGTGCCGACACCCACGACCCTCGGAACCGCAACCCATACTCGGGGGAACTACAACCCGTACTCGGGTCTACGATGCCGACATGGAGTCCTCCGAGTCCCTGAGCGCCGCTTCCGGACACGTCGCCGGCATCATCGAGGCGGCCGAACGCACGGCCGCAGAGCTGCGCGAGCAGGCGGAGGCACGCGTCCGTGAGCGCATCGCCGAGGCCGACCGCGCGGCTGAGCACCGTGTCCAAGCGGCCGAGGACGAGGCCCAGGAGATCCTTCAGGTCGCACGGGCGCAGGCGAAGGTCGCCCGCGACGAGGCGCTCGCCGCCGCTCGCGAGGAGGCCGAGCGGCTGAGCGCCGCCGCCGGCCAGGAGCTGGCCGGGCGCGACGCCCAGGCGCACGAGCGGGCCAAGGAGATCCGCGCGGCCGCGCACGCCGAGGCCCGCGAGATCGTCGGCGAGGCCCACGCCGTCGCGCGCGAAGTGGTGCGCGAGGGAACCGAGGTCTCGCGCAACCTGCGCGAGCTGTCCTCGTCGCTGCGCAACAACTCAGAGCGTCTGTTGCGCGACGTGCGCCTCGCCCACGGGAGCATGACCGCGCGCCTGGACCAGGTCGGGCCAGGGTCCGGGGCGCCGCGCCGCCGGGACGAGCCGGGCGACGACCTCGACGTCCCGGAGTTCATTCCTCGGGGGTGATTCCTTGAAGGTGGCCCCTCCGCTGGACCCTGTCTGGGATCTGGGGCCGAGGCGTTATACGATGTTCTGAGCCTGGGGCTATAGCTCAGCTGGGAGAGCGCTAGCGTGGCACGCTAGAGGTCGTCGGTTCGAGCCCGACTAGCTCCATGAAGCCGTAGTCAACGCGAACCGTCGGCACGCGGAAGGTCGGTTCGATCCGATCGCGTGCGTCTACAGAACGGCGCGCAGGTCCTCGTCCATCAGCGCCAGCAGGGTCTGCCGCCCCAGGCCCCTGGCCGGACGCGGAAACCAGCGTGTAGTCCAGTCCTCGAGGAATCGGACGACGACCCGACGGCCGTCGTCGGTGTAGCGCCAGTGCTCGCGCTCGTGCTCGTCGACCCGGTCCAGGGCGGCAATCCGTCGCCTGATCGCATAGCCGAGCCGGCGGCCCCGCCGGCATCCCAGACTGCTGCCCCGCCGCTCGCGCCGTCAGGCGGGCGGTTCACGGTCCTGCCGTTCCTGCCAGGCCCGTTCGGCGTCGCGCATCATCGGCGGGTAGACGATCAGATGCCGGAACGGCCTGATCGCCGCCATATAGGCGTTCCCAAGCAGTCCGTTGGGCTTGACCAAGACGGCCATACGGGCGCGGAAGCCGCCGGTGTCGTCGGGGACCCGGCCGATGTGCATGACCCCGTGCATGGTTTGGTTGGCGATCTCAGCGGCCCACTCATCCTCGAGCAGGTAGAGCGAGGTGAACGGGAGCGCATCGAACTCGGGGGCGGTGGGAGCGTCGCGCAGGTCCGCCGGCAGCCGGTCGCGGAGCGTCGGCACCCTTGAGCCGAGGCCTGTGTCTGGGTCATCCCAACCGAGCAGCGCCCCGACCTTCCACCGGATCGCCCACAGGGCGCGGGCCGCGCAGGAGGAGCCCTGCGACGGGTCCAGCGAGGCGATCAGCGCCACCAGCCTCGGGAAGTCATCGGGGCCACCCACTCCGGGCAGCTCCCAGACGTCCTCGAGCCGGAAGTCCGGGGTGAGCTCGTGGATGCGCCAGGGCCGGGAGGTGTGCGCAGTGTTCGGGAGCCTCATCTGTGGACCTCCATCTATTTGCTGGCGCGCCTCGATTACCGAG
>Ga0310037_10000491_pt1 | contig 25457 bp, 21 predicted proteins | sample Sb_taG_11_FD_200239 | JGI IMG/M metagenome (GOLD analysis project Ga0310037, IMG submission 200239) | Peat soil microbial communities from Weissenstadt, Germany - Sb_50d_3_AS metaG (v2) (version 2) | ecosystem: Environmental > Terrestrial > Soil > Wetlands > Peat | place: Germany: Weissenstadt... | reverse complement strand
CAAACATTACGGGACGGCGGGATTTTCAGGCTTGACGGTCGCACCAGGCCGCCGAAGCTACGGGAATAGTACACACTATAGTTTCACAACTGCATGGGTTAGTACATTTTTTCCTGGAAACTAGTGCTTACTGTCAGATGGCGCTCCGGCCACGCTGACTTCGATCCCCGCAACTCTCCGGAGCGTGTTCTGGGAGTTGCCCTCTGTCTCTTCTTGCAAGGACGAAACGATGCGGATGACATGCTGGAAATTTCTGATCTGCCTCGGTGGTGCCCTCGGGCTAGGGTTTGTCGGTCCATCCGAAGCCCAACAGAGCCACGACCATGCAGTACCGACGCACGCCGGTGATCAGACACAGACAAAGCTCTACCATTTTGAGGCTGCTTTCTCGAAGGCCGGCCTGAAACTTACGGCTCATGGTCGCGACCACAAGGCCATCGACGTCTCCGGCCTGAGCGCCACCGCGACCTTCTACCATCCCAGCTCGGCGAAACCCTGGTTCACGCAGAAGCTGCGTCCCGGTGTTGCAGGCCAGGGGCAAGCATCGACCTCCCTCGAGCTGGCCATGGATCTGAGCAAGGTTCCCGCGAAGGGAGCCAGGGTGAGTTTTCACGTCTCGGGTCTTCCTGATCCGGCCGAGCCGACCGCGACATTCACCGTGCCGTTTACCCTTGCAGACGAGCAGGCGATCACCGTCGGCCCGGCCACGAGAGCCGATGAGAAAGCAATCGCCGCCCTCAAGGTCTGCCCCGTCAGCGGCGAGGAACTCGGCGGCGAGATGGGTCCGCCGGTCAAGGTCACCCGCGGGGGAAGCTCGATCTTCCTCTGCTGCAAGAACTGCCTGAAACAAGTCCAGGCCAACCCCGACAAGTTTTTCACCGCTCCGGCGACTCCACACAGCGGGTCTGGTCATCACGACCACTGACCGAGGCCGGCTCCGATGCGGAGGACTCCCCGAATGAATTTCCCTGCTGCCAGGAGGTGCAAAAGAAAGTGACTGAGAACGATTCATCGTACGTATCGAGGCAGCGACCCGAATCGCCAAGTCCGGTGATGTCGCTGAGTGTCTCCGATCCTCGCTGTGCCAGGGTGCGATGGCTTCCGTTCACCTCCGCACCGAAAGTTCGGCGTTCATAGTCCCCGAAGAACTGGAGATAGTATCATGTTCACGACACTGAAGATTGCCGCGTTCGCAGGCGTTTTCCTGACAGGCCTGTTCGGTCCTGACCGGGTCGGGCTTGCGGGCGCTCAGCAGCAAGCAGGACCAGAGCATTCCGCTCGCGGCGGGATCGTCGCGACCGCAGATGGGCTTCGGTTCGAGGTCTTGTTCTTCCCGACCGGCGCGCGGGTCTTCCCGCTCGACAATGCCGGGAGCCCCGTCGACACTTCGCGGCTCGTGGGAAACGCCACGTTCTATCACCCCGATGCCCCGGAGAGGCCATGGTTCTCGCGGCCACTCCATCCCGAGCCGACGGCCGCGGGCCAGTCGCCCACCTCGCTCGACCTGATCATCGGCCTTGCCAAGGCGCCACAGAAAGGTGGAGCAGTCGTCTTCGAGATCACCGGCCTCTCTGGCCGGTCCGGGTCACCGGTGACCTTCAAGGTCCCACTCGAATTCGTGGCAACGTCAACCCCGACGACGACCGCGCCGGAGGGGAGCGTCTCGGCGGAACCGCGTTATATCTATGGCCCCGGCGCTTATGGCTATGGATACTACGCCTACCCCGGCCCGGAAACGTTGCCCCAGCCGGCAGCAAGCACGCCCACGTACTATCGCACCCCGACCTACTCAGGCAGTCCAGGCTCGATGAGTGGGCATACGGTGGGCTGGATGCACCGCGACTGGTCCACCGGGCGTACCAACGCCCTGGCCAAACCCTGGATGCGGCCCAATGATTGAGGCCTGGCTTGGAGTGGGACGACGCAAACCGGAATCGAAACCAATCTCAACGAAAGGCGAACAACCATGAGTCGATGGACACTGACCTGGCTGGCGGCGGCGCTGATGGCGATCGCGTCGGCTTCGGGCACCACGCTGGCCCAGGAATCGAAGTGGCGGGCCGAACATGACGCGGGCTGGCAGGCCTACAAGGACGGCCACTTCACCGAAGCCGAACGGCGGTTACGGGCGGCCGAGGGGGTGGCGCAGGCCTTCGGAGCAGACGACCCCCGGCTCGCCACCACACTGGATCACCTCGCCTGGGTGCTCTGCGCCCAGGAGAAGGCCGCAGCCGGCGAGCCGCTTGCGAAGCAGGCCCTTGCCATCCGCGAGAAAACACTCGGTGCCAACCATCCGGACGTAGCGAAGAGCCTGAACACCCTCGCTTGCCTGTACGACATGGAGGGGAACGCCACGGAGGCAAAGGCGCTTCACGAGCGCCAGCTCGCACTCGCCGAGAAGTTGCAGGGGAAGGAGCACGCAAGCGTCGCCGCCATCCTCGACAACCTGGCCACGGTGAATCATGTGCTGGGCAAACACGAGGAGGCCGAGGCGGCGTATAAGCGTGCCCTTGCCATCCGTGAGAAGGCCGCGGCCGAGAAGCCGGTCGAACTTGCCCCAACGTTGCATAACCTCGGGACGCTCTATCTCGAGGAGGACAAGTACGCGGAGGCTGAGCCGCTCCTCAAGCGGGCGCTCCTCATCCGCGAGCAAGCGCTCGGTGCCAACCATCCGGACGTAGCGACGAGCCTCGAAGCGCTTGGTTGGCTCTGCGCGAAGCAAGGCAAGCTCGCCGAGGCCGAGCCGCTGCTCAAGCGGGCGCTCTCGACCTACGAGGCAACACTCGGCGCGGACCATCCTCACGTGGCACGCTGCTGCGCGAAGATGGCCCATGCCTGCTGCGCGCAGGGGAAGGACGCCGAGGCCGAGTCTTGCTGCAAGCAGGCCATCTCGATCTTCGAGAAGGCCCCCCAAGGGGCCGACCCCGCAAACTTCGCCAAGGCGCTGGAGGAGTACGCAAAAGTGCTCCGGAACACCAACAGGGCCACAGAGGCCGAGAAGACCGAGGCACGTGCCAAGGCGATCCGGGAGGGCCTCGTAAAAACCCAAGGGAGATGAGAGTGACCGAGAACCGACTTCAAGATCCGGATTCCACCCGCGGGTCTGGCCACTCGGGGTAAATCTTGATGGTCATCAGCAATACCCATAACCCTGAGTCATCTGCCGCCCGTCCCCGGTCGAGGTTCGGTGAGCCCTCCGTTGCGTGATGAGCCGCGCACGGTTGGTTCCCATCGCGTCCCGGCTGGTATGTCGGGCGGCAGATAGCTCAGGAGAGTGGGTGCCCCAAGACGGGCGGCATTCGTTTCCTGATGGAAGCCGGGCTTCTGCCTGTTGCGGCGGAGCCTGGGGAGATGCGTCATGAGCGGGATACTTTGCTCGAGTAAGCGAGAGAGGAAATGACGCCATCCAACATCTCAAGTGAGGCGGAGGATACAGCCATGAACGACCTATCTCTTTTAGACCAGCAGCTCCGGGAAAAGATGGCCACTGCCCAAGAGCGATTGCAGGTGCACCAGCGGCATACGCGGCAGCGCATGGAACAAATCGACCAGAGCTACCAGAAGTTCACCAAGGTCGCCGATCACGTGGCGGAGCATCTGATTGGGCCTCGCATGGAACTGCTCGCCAGCTATTTCGACAATGCGGAGCCGCTCTCGGGAGGTGACCAGGCCCACCGGCAGCATTGCGGTTACCGCTTCCGACACACCGAACGTTTCCCGGCGACGGTGACGCTCGATCTGGCGGTCTGTCCCGATGCCAACATCGAGAACATTCGGGTGACCTATAGCCTCGAGATTCTGCCCATCTTCTTCCAGGTCGAGCAAAGGGACCAGATCGAGTTTCCTCTGGACGACGTGGACGAGCCGCAACTGATTGGCTGGACCGAAAAGAAGCTCAACGACTTCGTCGACGTGTACCTCCGCTTGGAGGAGACCGAACAGTACCAGCGCGAGAACACCGTGACCGACCCGGTCTGCGGAATGCAGATCAGCAAGGCCTGGGCCCCGGCTCAGATGGAGTATCAGGGGCAGATTTACTATTTCTGCCTCGACGAATGCCGGGCGAAGTTCGCCGAGAATCCACGGCACTATGTGAAATCTGCAACACGGTGAACACGCCGCCACCGCGGCGCGCGGGGGGAAGCGATGAGGATCATGCACCGACCAAGATTACTTGGGATGACGCTGGGTGGCTCCAATAGGGGCAGGGGTCCCAATACTCCTGGGCGCACGAGGCGGCCTGCTTCCTGGCTACCAGAACAAAATACCCGAGGCGTTGTCCCAAGTAGTGAAAATCCCCGGAATGCATACCCACCCCAACGAGGCCCGATGATCGGAGCAGGGAATCCACATCGTACTGGTAGCTCTCACCGAGTGTGGTGGTCACCAAGATACCTTGCGGCTCCAGCAGGGATGAGAGATGTCGGAGGACTTTCCCGATGTCATTGACATATTTCAGGCAGGAGCTCTCCACGACCGCGTCGTACGTCCCGGTCAAGTCGCACGCTTCGACGTCCCCGACTTCGAAGTCGACGTTCGTAAGACCGAGTTTCCTGGCCTTCACCCTGGCGGCGTGGACGCACGGAGGGGAGAAGTCCACTGCCGTGACGTGCCGGTCCGCGTCCGTCAGGGCATACCAGGTCGTCAGATGCCCGATGTTGCAACCGAGGTCGAGCACCCTCTTCCGGTCCTGGATCAACTTCCCGATCGCATCACCGACGCCGAATACCGTGGGAAATATCCCGGACAGATTGACCTGGGCGATCTTCGTGTGAGAGGAGCAGTCGAATGTCTTGCGAACATCTTCCCGACTCAGGCTTCTGGCATGGAGGCAACCATAAGCGGCGTCGAGCCTTTGCCTCCAACGATGTCCCAACTGCTGTTCCGCCCAACTCTCGTAGGCAGGCTGATCCCCGAAGCATCGGATGTTGTAAACGGCCAGATGCTCTTGCAGGCTTGGAAGAGGTTCCATTGGATGTGCCCTTTTCCTTCACTGACACGCTCTTGTCCATCTAAGATTTCCCTAGGTCATGCCTATGCAGTGTCAATAAGTTTCTACATGTAATGTATCTCTGTGTACTGTGATGCAAATCACTGTATATGTGTGCGCGCTCATGTGCGTTGTAGTGACTGTCGGCCTCTAGTAATGGCGGGACGGGATCCGGTCGCAACGTGGAGCAACCCGACCGGTATGCAGAGAGATCACGCCTTGCGCGGGTAGATGAAATGACCGCCATCGAGGCGCACTACCGCTCGGGCCGACACCTCAAGGCGAGTCTGGAGTCCCGGGCGACAGCCATGACGCCAACGGCGAAGATTTTCAACACAAGGAAACGTCCGATGAACCCCAAGACAGCTTGGTGGCTCGGCACGGTGATGGTGGGAATTGGGTTCGGCTTGGTGGCGGTCCTGGCTCACTTGACCGGAACCGACGGTGTTCCGGATAAGGACGCCGGAGCACCCTATGAGCGGGCAATCGTCATCCGCGAGTACACGTGGGACGAGGAGCCGAGTGACTTGGCCTCGCCCGCCAGCATCCAGGCGACTCTCTACATGGGCCAAGGCAGATATTTCGAGGCCGCGGCGCTCTACAGGCGGGCCCTCGTGACTTACGAGAAGGCCCAGGACTCGAAGAAGGCGCCGTGCTGCATCAAGCCCTCGAACTGCTGCCTGTCCCGGGGGGTGAATGCTGGGGTGACCTGCCAGCGGTGCTTGGCAATGTACCGCAAGGCCGCTGGCACAGATTCCGTGGGATTCGTCAAGACCCTGGAGGAGTACGCCGCCCTGCTCCGCAAGATGGGTGAAGCGGCAGAAGCGGAGAAGCTGGAGTTTCGCGCCAAGGCGATCCGGGAGCAGCAGGGCCGTGTCGCTGCCTCGAAGCCCTGGCACGCCCAGGCCAGGCGCCGCCCTTTCGTGTTCCCGTGACCCGAAGCGTTCCGGCATCTGAGAGCGATGGAGGCCCCATGGGCCGCGGACCATGGACTAGGTGAGCGTCGTGTTAGTCCGGATGGTTTTTTCGATCGGCCGTAAATATGAGGAGAAGAGAGATGACGCACAACGGATCGACGATCATCGGTAGTTGGTTAGTATCGGCGCCGACCATGGGGGTAGCGGCGGCGGTGGCACTCGCTTGGTCCTCGACAGGGAGCAGCCAAGCCCAACCCCCTGATCAAGCGAAGCACGCTCATCAACAGGCGACGGCGTCCAAGGTGGATCAACCGCTCGCCGATCAGGTCCGGCAACTCCGGGACAAGGTCGCCAAGCTCGAAGCGGCCCTGTCGCAGAAAGAAGGTGCCCGCCCGTCGAGCCCGATGGGAGGCGGCGGGATGGGTATGGGGATGGTGGGCCATCGCGGGTCTTCTGGAGGGATGACGGATCAGAGCGGCGGCATGCCCATGATGGGCGATCGCGGCATGGGCATGGGGATGATGGACGAAATGAGCAAGGGGTCGACGGGCGGGGGCCAGTCCGGGGATGGGATGGGGATGGCGGGCGGTGGTGGCGGCATGTCCATGACGGATGATGACAACATGGAAATGGGCATGATGGGCATGGGCGCCATGGGCAAGGTTCGGGGCATGGGCGGCATGCAACGAGCCTCGGCCCTGCCGGGGTTTCCCGGTGCCTCGCACATCTACCACATCGGCGCCACGGGGTTCTTCCTGGATCATGACCAGCACATCGCCCTGGCCCCCAAGCAGCGGACCGCACTGAACCAGATCAAGCAGAAGGCACTGCTCGCCTCGGCCAAAGCGCGGCGCGCGATCGACGAAGCGGAGCAAGAACTCTGGACGTTGACCGGCGCGGACAAGCCGCCGGCTGACGAGATCCAGTCCAAGATCGCCCAGATCGAGAAATTGCGGGGAGACCAGCGGTTGGCGTTCATCCGGGCCGTCGGGGACGCCGCCAAGGTGCTCACCGAGGAGCAGCGCCGTGCACTCCTGGGGACCGCCCCCGCGACGGCCGACCAGCCGCCCACTGCGCCTCCCGAGGCGGCGGGAGGCAACCCGAAACCATGAAGGGCATGAGGACACCGATGCGACTCGCTATCTCTTGGTCTATCCGGCCGTGGCTCCCCATCCTGGCCTGGATCGGCGTGGGGCTCGCCCACGCCCCGGACGCGCGGGCCCAGGTCTCGCCGGAGGAGCACGCGAAGCACCACCCCGGTCAGGCCCAGGCGGGCGGCCAGGCCGCCGCCGGGGCGAAAACGGGCGGGATGGGCGACATGATGAAAGGCATGGGGGAGATGGGCGGTGAGATGGAGCACATGAAGTCACACGGCACTCAGCCGCTGTTCCCGTCGTTGATGGAACTACCCGACCTCTCCCCGGAGCGGCGGGACGCTCTGCAAGGCCAGGCGCACGAGCGGATGAAGGCAGGAGCGGCAGTCTTGTCCGACGGGCTGGATCGCCTCTCGCGGGCCTTGCCCGACGACGACTACGCGGCCATGCAGGATGCGACGGCCCGGATGCGTGAGGGGCTGGAACAGTTCGAGAGCGGCCTGGCTGCGCACCGCGGCCTGGCCGAAGGGCGGCCGCCGCGGCGGGTCGCATTGGGATGGTTCAAGGGTCAGATGGACCTGCCCACCGCGGCCGTTCTATCCGGTGGCGGCGGGCCATTTGGGCAGTCCTGGTTCCACGCCTTCATCATGACGGTGCTCATCGCCTTCGCCGCCGCCATGATCGGGATGTACTTCTTCAAGATGCGTCGGGCCGCCCTACTGCTCCAGGGGCTGACGGGCGGTGGTTCCGCATCCCCCGTCGCCCCCGCGACGGGGGATATTGCCTCGGCGGCGGCCTCGCGGTCCCCCACCCCGTCGTCGGCCGTACCCAGGAAGGGAAAGTGGTCAGGCCGGCTCCGCGTCGGCCGCATCTTCCAGGAGACACCAGACGTCAAGACGTTCCGGCTGATGAACCCACTGGGGGGCGCACTGCCATTCACCTATCTTCCTGGGCAGGCCCTCACGGTCACCATCCCGGCCGATGGCAAGCCGCTGAGACGCAGCTACACCATCGCCTCCTCGCCCACCCAATTCGACTACGCGGAGATCACCGTCAAGCACGAAGAGGGGGGAGTGGTTTCGGGCTACCTCCACGATCGCGCCCAGGCGAAGGATCTCCTGGAGGTTTCGGGGCCTTCCGGCTCCTTCGTCTTCACCGGCCGGGAGTGCAAATGCATCCTCCTCATCGCCGGTGGGGTGGGTATCACGCCCCTGATGAGCGTGATCCGCTACCTAACCGACCGCTGCTGGCCGGGTGACATCTACCTGCTGTACAGCATCCACAGCCCCCAGGATCTCATCTTCCGGGAGGAGCTCGATTACCTCCAGCGCCGCCACCCGAACCTGCATGTGGTCGTCACTGTGTCGCATCCCGGAGGAACCGACTGGAAGGGACCGACGGGCCGGATCACCAAGGAGCTGATCGCCCAGTCGGTGCCCGACCTCGCGTCGCGCTATGTGCACATTTGCGGCCCTGTGCCGATGATGGAGGTGGTCAAGAAGGTGCTGGCCGAGCTTGGCGTGCCCCGGGAGCGGATCAAGACCGAAGCGTTCGGCCCGGCCCTGGGCAAGCCGGAGCCGACTCGGCCGCAGACTGCACCCCCAGCCGGGGTAGAAGAGAAGGCTGCCGCGGTGGCACTCCCCACAGTGACCTTCTCCCTGTCCGAGAAATCAGCGCCGCTGCCGCCCGACAAGGTGATCCTGGATATCGCAGACGAGATCGGCGTCGAGATCGACAACTCCTGCCGCGTGGGCACCTGCGGGACCTGCCGGGTGAAGCTGCTCTCCGGCTCCGTAACGATGGCCGTCGAGGACGGCCTGGAGGCCGGCGACAAGGAGAACAACATCATCCTGGCCTGCCAGGCGAAGTCCAACGGGAACGTGGCCGTGGAGGCTTGACCCGCGATGAAAGAGCATGATCGCCTCGTCGCCACCGGACTGGTCGTCCTGATGCTCGTCCTCGGGCTGGGCTTCCTGGTCCATCGCTCGTCCCGGTTCGCCGGGAGCGCCTGGGGCGGTGTTCTCGGCGTCTCGGGTGCGGCGCTGATGTTCGTGCCGCTGGCATATATGGTCGTCAAACGCATCCCACCCCTGAAGCGGGTGGTGACGAGGCAGGTCCCGATGCGAACCCTGCTGGTCTGGCACGTCTACGCCGGGATCGTCGGGCCGATCCTAGGCCTGCTGCACACGGGACATAAGTTCATCAGTCCCCTGGGGATCTCCCTGACGGCGATGATGCTGGTCGTCGTCCTGAGCGGATTCATCGGACGCTATCTCATGGGGCAGTTCGCGCAGACGATACGCGAGAAAAAGGACATGTTGACCGGGCTGGAGCTGGCTTACCGGCAGACGGCGGGCGAGCTGGCCGCCCATCCCGAGCAGGTCGCGATCGTGCGGCCCCTGGCGGGTTTCTGGTCGCGTCTGGCGGCCGGGCTCCTCCTGGCTCGCCCCGCGGCGGGCCCGGTGACGACGAGCACTCCAGTTCGCGTGCTGCGGCTGTCCGAGTCGATGGCCGACCTGGAGTATGCCATCAAGACCCACGAGGCGTTCAAGCGCTGGTTTGCCGGGTGGCTCAAGTTCCACATCGTCATCAGCCTCGTGCTTTATATTTTGTTGGCCATGCACATCTGGGCGGGGATCTACTTCGGATTGAGGTGGTTCCAATGATGGCCGGGACATGGGTCAAACGGGCTGCGATCGTCCTCCTCGCGGTGGTCCTCGGGGTGGGGCTGGTGGTCCTCGGGGTGGGGCTGGTGGTCCTCGTGTGGCGGACGAGTCTGGGGCGGGCGATCACCTGGCAGCAGCAAGCCAGCCCGGGGCCGCTGTCCGCGGCCCACGCCTCTCTGGAGAACAACTGCGCCGCGTGCCATGCCCCGGTAAAGGGACCGGAGTCGGCTCGTTGCATCGCGTGCCACGCCAACGACGTCGCCCTGTTGCAGCGCCAGACGACCACGTTCCACGCCCGGATCGGCAGTTGCCGCGAGTGCCACAGCGAGCACCAGGGCGCGGGCCGGCATCCGATCGCGATGGATCATGACGCCCTGGCTCGGATCGCGTTGCGTCCTTCGCGGCCGGCCGGACGAGGGACGGCTGGGGCCGAACCGTTGCGTGAGCAACTCCTCGCCTGGATCAAGCGGGCCGATGAGGCAGGCGGCGCGTCCCACGGCCATCCGTACTTGACGCCCCGCGAGACGGTCCTCGACTGCGCCGCCTGTCACGGCACCAAGGACCACCACTTCCGTTTCTTCGGGCGCGACTGTGCCGAGTGCCACAGGACGGCGGCGTGGACGATCCCCGAGTACCGGCACCCATCGCCCCGGAATACGGTATGCGCCCAGTGCCATCAGCAGCCCCCGAGCCACTGCATGGAGCACTTCCATATGGTCTCGGCCAAGGTAGCGAGACAGCCGCACGCGCGGGTCGATCAGTGCTTCCTCTGCCACCAGACGACCTCGTGGAACGATATCAAAGGGGTGGGCTGGTACAAGCACCACTAGCGAGCACGGGCCATGCCGGAGGAGCGGCCGGTGCGGTGGGCCCTCTTCTTCCGACACTGACCGGGAGACGCGCCATGATCGAGGAGAAGAACGCTCGCGTGATTCTGCCCCGGGCTCACGAGAGAACCGGCGCGACGCAGGGCGAGCTACACTGGCGGGGCCTGGAGGAGTTGACAGCAACGGGGACCTTCCCCGAGTACCATCGCCGCAGGTTTCACGACTCCGAATGGACCGATCCGGTCACCCGCCGTCAGCTCTTGCTGCTGATGGGGGCCTCGCTGCCGCTGGCGGCGGGAGGCGGCTGCTCGCCGGCGCCCGCCCAGCCCGGACGGGTCGGGCCGTCTGTTCACCCGCCCAGGAAGATGGTGCCGGGCCAACCGCCCTCGTTTGCCACCGCGACTTTGGACGCGCTCCAGCGGGATGCGTTCAGGTACTTTCTGAAGGAGACCAACCCCGCCAACGGGCTGGTCCCGGATAAGACACGAGCGGACAAACCTGCGCGGGCAGGGAATGCACCCGCCAGCATCGCCGCCGTCGGGTTTGCACTGACGGTCTATCCGGTCGGCGTCGAACGTGGGTTTCTCACGCGCGCCGAAGCGGTGAGGCGAACACTGGCGACGCTCCGCTTTTTCTGGACCAGCCCGCAGGGAGCGGAGCCGGACGCCACAGGCCACAAGGGCTTCTATTATCACTTTCTGGATGTGCAGAGTGGGCGGCGCGCCGGGCAGTGCGAGCTGTCCACTATCGATACCACTTTCCTACTAGCGGGAATGCTAGCCGCCGCGGCCTATTTCAACCAGGATTCCGCGGACGAGCGGGAGATCCGCATGCTGGCCGACGCACTCTACCGCCGCACCAATTGGCAGTGGGCGCGGAACGGCGGGGCGACGGTCACGCACGGGTGGAAGCCCGAGGGCGGCTTCCTGAAGTACCGCTGGGAAGGCTACGATGAGGCACTGCTCCTCTATGCGCTCGGCCTCGGTTCGCCAACTTATCCCTTGCCGGCGGAGAGCTACGCGGCCTGGACCTGCACCCACCGGTGGAAGGAGATTTACGGCCACGAATTCCTGTACGCCGGCCCGCTCTTCATCCATCAATTCTCACACCTGTGGATTGACTTTCGCGGCATCCAGGATGAATTCATGCGCAGCAAGGGCATCGACTATTTCGAGAACAGCCGACGTGCGACCCTCGTGCAGCAGCAGTACGCGGTGCGCAACCCGCTCGAGTTCGACGGTTACAGCGGACACTTCTGGGGACTCACAGCCAGTGACGGCCCGAGTTGGACGACGCGCCGCGTCCGGGGCGTCGAGCGCCGGTTCTTCGATTACCTGGCCCGCGGCGCGCCCTACGGCCCGGACGACGGCACGGTCGCCCCCTGGGGCGTGCTCGCCTCGGTCCCGTTTGCGCCGGAGGTCGTGCTGGCGACAGTTCGGCATTTCCAGGAGGTCTACCCGGAGGTCATGGGCAAGTACTGCTTCAAGTGCAGCTTCAACCCCACCTTCACAGCCGAGGCGCAACGCAAGCCGAGCTGGACCTCCGCGTACCATTACGGCATCAACCTGGGGCCGATTGTTTTGATGATTGAGAACCACCGTTCGGGCTTGCCCTGGCGGCTGATGCGATTTTGCCCCTACCTCATCACGGGGCTGCGCCGGGCAGGGTTTACGAAGGGCTGGTTGTGACCGAACAGGCAGTTCGGCACCTGCCGGCGACCCGAACGACATCAAGGGCGTGGCCTGGTACAAGCACCACTAGAGACACGACAAGATCGGAAGGAGGTTGGTTATGAAACTCGACGTTCGAGCCGCCGCTCTGGCGGCGGGCAGCATCGCGGCCCTAGCCTATGCGCTCTGCACGGCCTTTTGCGCTCTGGTGCCGGAGTCCACCGTGGTCTACCTCACGACGGCCTTTCTCCACATGGACATTACGGGCCTTTACCGGCAGATCACTTGGAGGACCTTCATCATCGGTCTTCTGGGAGCGGGCGTGGTAACGGGTGTCGTGGCTGGCGCTACGGCCTGGCTCTACAACCGGCTGGCCCGAACGGATGCTGAAAGGCCATTGTCTGCAAACCAACGAGAATTCGCCGCGCCGGGAGAGCCCCATGAGCAGTGAGAGCACAACGGCGACGCCAGCGGATCAACTGGAGGCGCACATCCGGCGGCACTTGCTCGGGCGGACGCTCCAGGAGGGTGCACGCACGGTCCGCATCCATGGCCAGGACGTTCCGGTGCGCGCCAAGGTGGAGACGCTCGACGGGTTCTCTGCCCACGCCGACCGGGAGGAGATCCTGCGCTGGCTGTCCGGTTTCCGACGCCCGCCCGGACAGACCTACATCGTCCACGGTGAGCCCCAACCTGCGCATAGCCTAGCCGACGCCCTGCCAACACGCCTTCGCTGGAACGCCCGAGTCGCCCGTGATGGAGAGACGGTGCCCCTGGTGCGTTGAGGGCACAATGAGAGGACTGTCCACGAACCTGAACTGGAGGTGACGACCATGAAGCCATTCGTAACCGGCGTGATCCTGGCAGGTCTGTTCGCCGTTGCCGGGTGCTCGCAAACCCCACAGCAATCCGCTTCGGCAGGCCCGAGCGGTGGTGACCTGGTACCCATCAAAGGTGGGTCCGCCTACGCGGAACTCCTGGCTAACGCGGACACCGGGGAGGTGCTCGTCAACACCTGGGACAAGGACTTGAAGACCAGGCGACCTATCGAGAAGGAACCGATCACGGTGGGGAGCGGCGACAACAGCGTCGAGGTGACGCCCCACCCGACGGACACCGACCCCTCGGGGACGTGCAGCCGGTTTTACGGCGAGGCGAACTGGGTGCGCGGCGGGGGCGTCCACAGCGGCTGGATGCACGGGGGCGGTACGGGGGACCACCGCACCTTCGACTGGAGCCGCTGCTGGCAGGCGGGCCAGTCGCACGGCCCTATGTGGGAGGAGATGGGCCAGCACCGGCGCATGGGGCCGGGGCACATGCCCGGTGGGCCGGGGCACGGCCCCGGTAGCCCGGAGCATGGCCCCGGTCATCAGGGCGGGCGAGGGGAACGGTAGTCCGGGCCGACTATGCCCTCAACGAGGAGACGGATCGATGAAACGAAGTGGAATCTCTCACGCGACCCTGATGCTAGTGGTGTGCGCGCTGCCCCTGCTGGTCTTCTTCGCCCTAGCCCTGGCCGGGGTGCAGCTCAACCCGCTTTGGGTGCCGGTCGTGATGATCCTCTGCTGCCTGGCCATGTTCTACCTCACGGCAGGGGCCTGCGGCCACGAGCCGGCGCAGCGCGTCCCCGAGGTCATCCGGGAGGAGCCGGCCATACTGCCCGCCGAGACCCTCAAGACCGAGGACGTGTTCCGCGTCCACCACAGCCGCTGGGTTGGCGAAGCGGTCGTCCAGGAGGGGGAGTTACTCCGAGACCCTGATGAAGCCTATGCGGTTCTCAAGGAGAGGTCCGAAAACGCCGGGGTAACCCCGCTCCTGCAAGAAGACCGGGAGGGGAAACCACTGCTGGTATGGCTCCCTGGGGCAGCCGGCCGGGGTGCGGGGAAGGAACGCGGCCCCTGGCTCAACGCCTTGCTCCTCGTGCTCACCCTCGTGACCACGACATGGGCCGGGGCCTTGCACGCCGGAGTGGATGTGCTGCAAGAACCGGCGAAATTCCTGGCGGGGCTCCCTTACTCCCTCACCCTCTTGCTGATCCTCGGTGCCCATGAACTCGGGCACTACTTCGCTGCGCGGGCGCACCGCATGAAGGTCACCCTGCCGTACTTCATCCCCGTGCCCTTCGGGCTGGGGACGTTCGGTGCCTTCATTCAGTTGAAGTCGCCTGCAGAGAATCGCCGCGCCCTCTTCGACGTTGGCGTCGCCGGCCCTCTGGCCGGTCTGGTCTTCGCCATCCCCGCCCTGTGGATTGGACTTCGGTATTCCCGCGTCCTGGCCCCGGAGGAACTGGCAGACCACATGCACGGGGGGATCGGCGTTGGTTCTTCGGCGTTGCTGGCCCTGACTGCCAAGCTCGCCCTGGGGAACGCCCTGGCAGAGGGCCATCGCCTCCTCTTGCATCCCCTGGCCTTCGCCGGTTGGCTCGGGCTGCTGGTGACAGCCTTGAACCTGTTGCCCATCGGCCAGCTGGACGGGGGCCACATCGCCGACGCCATGTTTGGCCGGGCACGCAGCGCCGCCATCGGCACCGCCGCCCTGTTCGCACTGGTCTTTCTCGGTCTCTTCGTGTGGAGCGGGCTGCTGACCTGGGCGTTCATCGTGTATTTCATCGCCGGCGGCAAGGGGCTGCCCCCGCTGAACGACATTTCCCGGATGGGTGTCGGTCGGCTAGCTATCGGCGCATTCGCGTTCGTTCTGCTGTTCCTCATTCTGACCCCCGTGCCGCATCACCTGTACGACGCGCTGGGCATCCACTGTCCCTACCTGTAAACCGCAGGCCGCGAGTGGCCGGAGGTTAGGGTCGAGACATTGTCCTCAAACAGCCGTGGCGAAAGGAGAGGCATGTCCTTTCTCCGTTACGACGTTACGACCAACGATTGGGTAATCTTCGCCCCGGAGCGCACCCGGCGTCCGCACGACCTGAAGAGAAAGGATAGTTTCGGCGTGGCTTCAGCGCATCCCGAGAACCTGTGCCCGTTCTGCCCTGGTAACGACCGACTGACTGGACCGGAAATCTTCGCCCTGCGCGGCAACATGGCACCGAATTAGTCCGGATGGTATTTTGATCGTCCGTAAATATGAGGGGAAGAGAGATGACGACCGATGCCACAGCCCAGGTAAAGGACCCCGTCTGCGGGATGATGATCGACCCGAGGTCAGCGGCGGGCCACAGCGAGTACGCGGGGGCGACCTACTTCTTCTGCTCGGGCTTCTGCAAGCAACGGTTCGACCGCGAGCCGGCGACATTCGTGCCGGGCAAGTCGGGTGCCGACTCCACCCCCGTTGGACACCAGCGCCCGCCGGCCCTGTCCCCGGAGCGAGCCGTCCCTCCGGGCGCGCTTTACTCCTGCCCCATGCATCCGCAAATCGTGCGCGACCGGCCGGGCAGTTGCCCAATTTGTGGCATGGCGCTGGAACCGCGCACCGTCACTCTGGAGGAAGGTCCGAACCCGGAACTGGTGGTCATGAGTCGCCGCTTCTGGGTCGGCCTCGTCCTGAGCCTGCCGATCTTCCTCCTGGCAATGGGCGACATGCTGCCTGGCAAGCCGCTGCACCACCTGCTGAGCATGACGGCGATGAACTGGGTGCAGCTGGCTCTGGCGACGCCGGTCGTCTTTTGGTGCGGTCGGCCATTTTTCGAGCGGGCCTGGTCTTCCGTGATCCACCGCAGCCCCAACATGTTCACATTGATCGCCCTCGGCGTCGGCTCGGCTTACCTTTATAGCTTGGTTGCGACTGTCGCCCCTGAGCGATTCCCGGAAGGATTTCGAGCCAACAGTGGCGCGGTGATGCCGTACTTTGACACGGCCGTCGTGGTGACTGTATTGATTCTGCTCGGGCAGGTTTTGGAGATGAAGGCCCGCGGTCAGACCAGCGGGGCAATCAAGCGACTGCTCGGCCTGGCCCCGAAGACAGCTCGGCGCGTCAAGACCGACGGGACTGAAGAAGAGGCGCCGCTCGACAAGATCCGGGTCGGCGACCTGTTGCGCGTTCGGCCCGGCGAAAAGGTTCCGGCCGACGGTGTCGTTATGGAGGGCCGCAGTACAGCGGACGAGTCGATGATCTCAGGCGAGCCCATCCCAGCCGAGAAGGAGCCCGGTAGCAAGGTCGTCGCCGCCACGGTCAACGGCACGGGTGGGCTGCTCATCCGCGCCGAGAAGGTCGGCTCCGACACGCTCCTCGCCCAGATCGTGCGCATGGTCGGCGAGGCCCAGCGCAGCCGCGCCCCGATTGAGCGGGTCGTAGATCAGGTCGCACGCTACTTCGTCCCGGCAGTCGTCCTCGTGAGCCTTCTGACTTTCGCTGTCTGGAGCATTTGGGGGACGGAGCCAAAGCTGGCCCACGCTCTGGTTAACGCCGTGGCCGTACTGATCATTGCTTGCCCATGCGCTCTCGGGCTGGCCACGCCAATGGCGATTATGGTCGGCGTCGGCCGCGGGGCTGAAAATGGCATCCTCATCAAGAACGCCGAGGCGCTAGAAGTTTTGCAACGGGCCGACACGCTCGTGGTGGATAAGACCGGCACACTTACCGAGGGCAAGCCCCGTCTCGCCGCAGTCGAACCCGCGAATGGCTTCACGGCGGAGGATATTCTGCGGCTGGCGGCCGGCCTGGAGCGTGGCAGCGAACATCCGCTGGCGGCCGCTATCATCAACGGGGCTGAAGAAAAACACCTGTCCATTCCCACCGCGCAGGACTTCCAGTCCGTCACAGGTAAGGGCGTAACCGGAACCATCGAGGGCCGCAAGGCCGGCTTGGGCAACACGGCCCTGATGGGCGATCACGCGGACAACATCGCGGGTATGCAGGCCCGCATCGAGGAGCTGCGCGGCGAAGGGCAAACGGTGATGCATCTGGTAATCGACGGCCGCTTTGCCGGGCTGATTGGCGTCGCCGACCGGATAAAGGACACGACCCCGGAAGCCATTCGCCTGCTCCACGAGGCCGGCTTGCGGATCATCATGCTGACCGGAGACAGCCGGCGCACCGCCGAGGCGGTCGCGCGGAAGCTGGGCATCGATGAAGTGATCGCCGAGGTACTGCCGGGCCAGAAGAGCGAAACAATCAAGAAGCTCCAGGCCGAAGGCCGGGTCGTCGCGATGGCCGGGGACGGAATTAACGACGCCCCGGCCCTGGCCCAGGCCCAGGTCGGCATAGCGATGGGGGCGGGCACGGACGTGGCGATGGAGAGTGCCGGCGTTACGCTGGTTAAGGGCGACCTGCGGGCCATTGCCCGTGCCCTCCGGCTAAGCCGGGCAACAATGGGGAACATCCGGCAGAACCTGTTTCTCGCGTTCGTCTACAACTTGGCCAGCGTGCCGGTCGCTGCCGGAGTGCTGTATCCCTTCTTGGGCATTCTGATCAACCCGATCTGGGCCAGCGCCGCTATGAGCTTGAGTTCTCTGTCTGTAGTAGGAAACGCTCTGCGGCTGCGGCAGGCGCAACTTTAGTGTCAGCAGGGCATGGTGTGTCAGCTTCGCACACCTTTAGACGAAACTGCCCATGAAACTCTGGCTCGGCATCGATGCATGCGGGGCTGTTGCGAACCTGAAGCGCTCTTGGTCGCCGTCAGGAGTTCTTGATGAATCCTGTGGAGATTGTGGTTCCACGCTTGCCCGCTCCCTAGGTTTGTCCGCGACTCCCCCAACAGTGAAAGAGACGGTTACAGCACCGAAGTTGCGCGGAGATGGCGTAGAGACAGCGGAGTCTTTCAACGGCTAAGCTGGCTTGTCTCAAAGTGACACAGACCATCTGTAGATGTCGTTTTCATGGCGCGAGTAAGCGGCTCACAACGTGTGAGACGAGAAAGGACAGATGTACCGATGAAAGTCAAGTGCCGTCGGTCGTGTTGAAGGGTACGACCGCTGCAATTTCCACTTCAAAGCCGTTCGTTGACCGGGGATTTTTCACCCAGCGTGCAGGTTCCCGTCGCGGGAGTCGATCAATTCACTTGAACCCGAGGTGCTCGTTGCAGGGGGCGTGCTGGCAAGGTTCTCTTACCTCGCACGCCGTTCGTGATCTTAGGAAGCGGGGTGCGAGATGATGCCATCGGGCCCGATTATCCTCCGAATCGGAGCGTTGCTGAGCGTAGGATTGTTGCTCTGCGCCTCCCCCTCAAGAGCCCAGATGTCGATGACCGGCGGGGGACGCTCGCTAGGGGGCTATGGAACAGCGACGATCTCCTCGTACTATGGCGGAGGCGGCGGAGGTTATGTCCCATACAACGGTCGGGCCGGCGGCTTCGTCCCTTACAGCGGTGACTTTGGCGGGGGCATTGGTAGCAGGCCGATCCCCCGCCGGCTTCCCCAGACGCCGATTGGCGGGGCCATGATGGCCGAGACGCCGATCGGCGGGGCCACGCTCTCCGGCAGCATGGGTGCTCGTGGCGCGATGGGCATGGGGGGCCGATCGAGCGGCGCCCGCACCTTCTTGCCGTTCGGCTATGAAGGAGGGATCGGGAGTGGCGGCATGAGCCTGATGCCGTCTGCGGGGGCAGGCCGCATGCGTCGGTCAACCGCGGGCCCAGGTTTCGGGTATCCCTTCCGGATGCCGCCGAGCCTCCTGAGCGGCTCGTCCTCCATGGCCATGCCGTAGTACCAACCGTCTGAGCGGGTTCAGCGCGCATTGGGCAACTTGCCGTTCAGCGTCGCGTTGGGCCGTGAAGGCGGGACCTGTTTCATGTTCGGCCCCTCTACCGCCGGATCGGGGTTCGCGGGCGACGGACGGCGGAAGGGACTGGCAGCCCCTGCAGCCGGTGGTTGCGGCGCGGGGATGGGGATCGCTGTCGAATTCGGAGCTGTGGGTGGGGGTCCGGGTGGATGCTGGTTGAGCTGGACCCCAACGGCCCGCTCGAGCGATGCCAGCGCCTTGCCCAGCTCCGTCTCGACCTGGGCGATCTGAAGCTGAATCTGGAGCACCTCGCGCCAGGCCGTGATGAGGGTCACGTAATCGACGTTGCCCGCCTGGTAGTCGCTTGTCGCCGCCTTCAGCGCCTGCACGCTCTTGGGCAGGATGCTCGCACGGAACAGCTCGATGATGTCACTCTGTGTCTTCGCCTGCGTCAGCAGGTCCTTGATCTCGCGGTAGGTCGAGTCTCGCTCAGCGTCGTAGAGCTTGGCGTCGGCGATGGCGCGGGCTTCGGCCTCCGCGACGCCAGCCGCCAACTTCTTCTGGTAGACCGGCAGGTTGAAGCCGACGAACAGGCCGACGTTCGGCATGCCACTGGCCGTCCTCGGCGTGACGGCGTTCGTCTTCTCCATGTCCATATAGGACATCCCCAGCGTGACGTTCGGATAATATCGCTTGCGGGCCAACTCGACGGCCCTTTCATCGCGGGCGATGGCGGCTAGTCGGCCTTTCAGCTCAGGCCGGGCGGCGACGGCAAGGCGGTAAAGCCGTTCCAATTCGGCAGGGACACCAGCGATTGGCACGCTGGCGAGGGTCCGTAGGTCGGACTCGGGGTTGACGTGGAGTTGCTGGGCCAGGTCGGCGCGGGCTGTGGTCAGCCCCTGGCGGACGCGCAATAGCTCCCGGTCCAGATCGGTGACGACCACTTCGGCCCGCAGCACATCCTGCTGGCCGGTGTTACCTGTCGCGTAGCGGGCCTTGGCAATCGTGATAAAATCGACCGCCAGCTTCCGGTTATCCCCCAGGATCTTCCCGGCTTGCTCGTTGAAGTGGAGATCATAATACGCTCGCTTGACGTCGGCGACCACGGTCAGCTCGGCGGCCGCCAGCTCGGCCAGGGCGACTTTCACATCTTCTTCGGCCGCCTGCCCGCGGAGGCAGAGGGTGCCGAACCAGGGAAACTGCTGCGCGATGAGAACGTTGTAGGGGTTGTAGCCCATGAGCGAGTACTGAGGCGCAACGCTGGGGATTGGGTAGATGGTGTTCGAGACGATCGGGTCGTCGAGGGCGGTGACTTGCGGGATGCGAGCCTTCAGCGCCAGGAGGTTGAAGCGCGCGGCCTGGACGGTCCGGTTCTCACGCAGAGCCTGCCGGATATAGGCATCGACCGGCTGCGCGCCGAGGAGGTCGGGCGGCGTCGGGGCGGGGTCCAACACCGCGGCGTCGGGGTCCTCCGGGCGGACCGACTCCGGGGGCCGGTGTGCGGCGTAACGGAGGTTCTGCACGACCTCGGCGTATTCAGGCCGCGAGGCTGGCTGGACACAGCCGGCGACCCCGAGCAGGATGGGGGCCCACACACGAGCAATCCCACATCGCTTCATTACCTGTCTCCGGAGTCAAGATGCTGCACTGCGATCAGTGAGCGCGGCCGCGGCCAAGCCGCGTGATTGAGCCCGGGAGTTTAGATCGGCTTTTCGGATTCCTCGGCTTTTGTGGAAATTGCGGAAGGATCGTGAAAATCGTGGATGAACCGTTGAGTCCAAACCAGTGTGAGCCCCCCAGACCCACGTTGTAATAGCAGCCACAGTTCGCGGCAAGGCGGCCGGCACAGCACGGCGCCAGGCCGGTGGTGGGCCGGGATAAAGCCCGGTGAAAGAGCCCGAGGTTCGACATCGGGCTCTCGGCCGATTGTAATACGAGGAGTTCTTGCCCTCAGTCAACCGGGTACGAAGCATGATTCTGGCAATACGAGAATGAGGGTCATCATGGCGCTGGCGCGAGCAAAGTTGATCGCCTGGTTTGCAGGCCTGGCGGCAGCGGCGGCGGTCGGAAGTAGCCTTTGGTACACCCACAGCCGTGGCTGGTTGAAGCCGGCCGAGGACTGGTTGTATCGAACGGCCGAAAAGAGCGGGACGAACTGGCCCGAAGGCGGCCCCGTGGGAAACATGCCTGGGATGGACATGAAAGTGATGCAGGGGACAGTCGCGTCACCCGGTGTCAAAGGTTATGCAGACGTCGAGGTCGCCCCCGAGGTCCAACAGCGCATTGGGGTTACGGTCGGTGAGGTCGAGCGGGCTCCGCTCCACATGAGCGTCCGCACAGTTGGGATCGTCCGGCCCGACGAGACCAAGACGGCCCACATCCATGTCCGGGCCGAGGGCTGGGTCGAGAAACTATTCGTCAATTACACCGGTCAGAAGGTCCGCAAGGGAGAGCCTTTCCTGTCGATTTACAGCCCAGAGTTCTACAGGACCCAGCTCGATTACGTGACGGCGCGGCGATCGGAGCACGCCAGCACCTTGGCCCGGGGAGAGCGCACGCTCGCCGACCTGAGCTTACGGAAGTTGAAGCTCCTGGACGTCTCGGATCAAGAGCTTGAGGAGCTGGAGCGGACCGGCACGCCCCGTGAGTACATGACCCTGCGGAGCCCGGTGACCGGGACCGTGATCGAGAAGAATGTCCTGGAGCACGAGTACATCACCCCCGGGCGCGATCTCTACGTCGTCGCGGATCTGTCGACGGTCTGGGTCCAGGCCAAGGTCTACGAGTACGAGTTGCCCCACATCGAACTGGGCAAGCCGGCCGCTGTCACCGTCGCCGCCCTGCCGGGACGCCAGTTCTCGGGGAAAGTGGTCTTCATCCAACCGACCGTCGAGGAGGCCACGCGGACGATCCAGGTGCGGGTCGAGCTGCCGAACCCGGACGGGGCGCTCAAACCCGGCATGTTCGCCGACATCGTCATCACGCACCCGATGGGCGAAGGGCTGCTGGTGCCGACCTCGGCCGTCATTCGCACGGGTGAGCGTGACATCGCTTTCCGGGTCGAGTCGAAAAACCGGTTCGTGCCGGTGGAGGTCCAAATCGGCGAGGTGAAGTTCGGCGACCGCTTCCAAGTCCTCAAGGGGCTGCAGGAAGGCGATCGGGTAGTCACTTCGGCCAACTTCTTGATCGACTCGGAGAGCCGGTTGCAGGAGGGAGGCGGCGGCATGCCAGGCATGGACATGGGCGGCATGAAGGGCAAGGAGGGTCAAGGGGATATGGAAGGCATGGAGGGGATGGATCACTCTCACATGAAGCACTGAGCCGACCTCCCCACCACCGAGGCCGTGAACCATGATTGCACGCATCATTGAATTCAGCGCCCGCAACCCGTTCCTGATCGCCGTGCTGGTGGCCGCGATCCTGGCTGGCGGAGGTTGGGCCATCGTCCACACGCCGCTGGACGCCATCCCCGACCTGTCCGACGCCCAGGTGATCGTCTACACCCCGTGGGAGGACCGCAGCCCGGATATCATCGAGGACCAGGTCACCTACCCGATCGTCACCCAGTTGCTCTCGGCCCCGCGTGTCCGTGCGGTGCGCGCCAACTCGTTCTTCGGCTTCTCGCTGATCTACGTCATCTTCGACGACGGCACCGACCTCTACTGGGCCCGGAGCCGGGTCCTGGAATACATGAGCGGGATGGCCGGCAGGCTGCCGGCCGGCGTCGCGCCCCAGCTCGGGCCGGATGCGACCGGCGTCGGCTGGGGCCTGGAGTACGTCCTCATCGACCGGACCGGCCGGCACAACCTGGCTGAGCTGCGCACGCTCCAGGACTGGCACGTCCAGTACCAGCTCCGGGCCGTCCCCGGAGTGGCCGAGGTGGCCGCCGTCGGGGCCTACGTCAAGCAATATCAGGTGACGATCGACCCGGACAAACTGCTTGCCTACGACATCCCGATCAACCGCGTGGTCGAACGGATTCGGAGGAGCAACCAGGAGGTCGGCGGCCGCGTCCTCGAGTTTACCGGGCGCGAGTACATGGTGCGCGGGCGGGGCTACATCAAAGGGGTCCGCGACATCGAGGAGGTCAGCCTGGGGACCCAGAAGGACGGGACGCCAGTCCGCGTCCGCGACGTGGGCGACGTGCAGATCGGTCCCGACATCCGCCGGGGCGTTGTGGACTACAACGGCCTGGGCGACGCCGCCGGAGGCGTCGTCGTCGTCCGCTTTGGTGAGAGCGTCTACGACGTGCTCCAGCTGGTCCAGCGGACGATCCGCGAGACCGTCCGGCCCTCGCTCCCCGAGGGGGTGGAGCTGGTGGTCACCTACGACCGCTCCGCGCTGATCGAGCAGTCGGTGGCCACCCTGCGCGAGAAGCTGATCGAAGAGAGTCTCATCGTCAGCCTCGTCTGCGTCGTGTTCCTCTTTCACTTCCGCAGCGCGCTGGTCGCCGTGCTCACGTTGCCTCTGGCCGTGCTGCTGGCGTTGCTAGCGATGCGCGGGATCGGCCTGACCTCCAACATCATGAGCCTGGGCGGCATCGCCATCGCCATCGGCGCCATGATCGACGCGGCGATCGTGATGATCGAGAACGCGCTCAAGCACGTCGAGCACGAGCAGGCCAGGCCGGAGTCCGAGCGGCGCGACCGCAAGGAGGTGGTCATCGAGGCGGCCAAGGAAGTGGGGCCGACGCTCTTCTTCTCGCTCTTGATCATCACCGTCGGCTTCCTGCCGGTCTTCGCGCTTCAGGACCAGGAGGGACGACTGTTCAAGCCGCTGGCCTACACCAAAACGTTCTCCATGCTCTTCGCGGCCTTGCTGTCGATCACGGTGGCCCCTTTCCTGATGACGGTCTTGATTCGCGGCAAGATCTCGCCCGAGGAGAAGAACCCCGTCAACCGGTTCTTGATCTGGCTCTACCACCCCTTCGCCCGTCTGGCGTTGCGGCTGCGCTACCTCATGATCCTGCTGGCGGCCGTGGCCATCGCTTCCATCGTGCCGATCTACCGCAGCCTGGGCTCGGAGTTCATGCCGCCGCTATGGGAAGGGACGCTGCTGTACATGCCAGTGACCCTGCCGGGCGCGTCGATCGAGACGATGCGCGAGGCGATCCAGGACCAGGACCGCATCCTCATGACGTTCCCCGAAGTGGTCAGTGTTTTCGCCAAGGCCGGGCGGGCCGAGACGGCCACCGACCCCGCGCCCCTGGAGATGGTCGAGACGGTCGTCAACCTCAAGGCGCCCGAACAGTGGCGTCCGGGGATGACTCCCGATCGGCTGATCGCGGAGATGGACGCGGCGCTGAAGCGGAAGCTAGTCGGGTTCAGCACCAGCTGGACGATGCCGATCAAGGGCCGCATCGACATGCTCTCGACAGGCATCCGAACGCCGATCGGGATCAAGATTTTCGGGCCCAGCCTCGGAGAGATCGCCCGCCTGGGCCGCGAGATCGAATCCGCGCTCGGCATGGTCCCCGGCACCCGGAGCGCTTTCGCCGAACGCGTCTCGGAAGGGTATTACCTTGACTTCGCCGTCCGTCGCGCCAGCATCGCCCGCTACGGCCTGACGGTTGACGACGTGCAGGGGGTCATCCAGTCGGCTGTAGGCGGCGCGAACGTGACCACCACGATTGAGGGCCGCGAGCGGTTCCCGGTCAACGTCCGCTACGGGCGCGAGTTCCGCGACGACCTGGCAAAGCTCCAGCGGGTGCTGGTGGAGACGCCCATTGGCGCTCAAGTCCCCCTCGGAGAACTGGCCGACCTGAAAATCACCTCCGGGCCGACCTCGATCAAGAGCGAGGCGGCGCAGTTGGTCGGCTACGTCTACGTGGATATCGCGGATCGCGATGCCGGCAGTTACGTGCGGGACGCGCGGGCCATGGTGAGCAAGATGGTCAAGGTCCTTCCCGGCTACTCCCTCCAATGGAGCGGTTCGTTCGAGTCGATGGAACGAGCGAGCCGCCGGCTGACCTACGTGATCCCTTTGACGTTACTGATCATCGTTGTGCTGCTCTTCCTCAACACCGGCTCACTCGTCAAGGTGATCATCGTCTTGCTCGCCGTCCCGTTCTCGCTGGTCGGGGCGTTCCTGCTCCTGTACCTGCTGGGCTACCACCTGAGTGTGGCGGTTTGGGTCGGCATCATCGCACTGGCCGGTGTGGACGCCGAGACCGGCGTGGTGATGCTCCTCTACCTGGACGTAGCCTACGAGCACGAGCGGAAGGCCGGTAGGATGAACGGCATCAAGGACCTGGAACAAGCTGTCCTGGAGGGGGCGGTGCAGCGGGTCCGTCCCAAGATGATGACAGTGATGGCAATCCTGATGGGGCTCTTGCCCATCATGTGGTCCACTGGCTCGGGGGCCGATGTGATGAAGCGGATCGCTGCGCCGATGGTGGGCGGGATCATCACGTCCTTCATCCTGGAACTCCTGATCTACCCGGCGGTTTACACGATCTGGAGGTGGTGGGCGGAGGTGCGGCCGGCTCAAGACCGGACGCTCGCTCAGCCAATCCATTAAGAGGAGGGTACGATGAAGCGATGGAGTTGGGGCGCATCGGCACTCGGGACGCTGTCGGTCGCGGTGGCGATGGCCGTCGCGGCGCAGGAACCCCGACAGGATCAGGCCCAGGAGCCGCGCACGACTGACCAGCCCCAGAGGAAGGGCATGATGATGCGGGGCAGG
>Ga0310037_10000490_pt1 | contig 25485 bp, 22 predicted proteins | sample Sb_taG_11_FD_200239 | JGI IMG/M metagenome (GOLD analysis project Ga0310037, IMG submission 200239) | Peat soil microbial communities from Weissenstadt, Germany - Sb_50d_3_AS metaG (v2) (version 2) | ecosystem: Environmental > Terrestrial > Soil > Wetlands > Peat | place: Germany: Weissenstadt... | reverse complement strand
GCGACTTTGGCTATGACCCCGAACTGCTCGGGCAAGATCAAGTGGATGAGAAAGCGCTTCTCAACCTTCAAGGAGTCGTACGAACCTCGCTGGCCACTTTCAACGGGCGCTCCTACCAGAGCCTCGAAGCTTTTGCCTCTGCCGGTGAGTGGGAGGAGCTCTCGTGCGCCGCAATCCAGGGAAGGAATGACGATGATCTACAGCCACACACAGATTAGCCAGTTCGTTCGCTGCCCGCGCAGCTATCGCTACCGCTATCTCGATGGTTGGCAGGAAAAGGAAACGCGCGCCGCCATGGTCTTCGGCCGCTCGTTTGAGAAGGCCCTCGGCGCCTACTTCTGCCACGAGGATCCGAGTGCAGTGCTCTACAAAGAATGGGGCGCCTATCGCGATACTCCGTTTGAATACAAGAAAGGGGATTCCTGGGACCGCCTGGTCCACCAAGGAGTCCATCTGCTCCAGAAGTTCGCTCAGGATGATCGCGTTCACATTCCTCGGCCGCAAAAGAATCTGCAGGTCAAGATGCTCCGATCACTTCCCGGAAACAACGAATTCGTTGCGTACATTGATGCCCTCGGTGAACTCGATGGCACACCCTGCGTCATCGATTGGAAGACCACCACGAGCCGTTATCCGGAAGAGCCCGAAGGATTGCTCTCACTCGACCCACAGTTGATTTGCTACTCCTGGATCAGCGGTATTCCCGAGGTGGCCGTGGTCGTGTTCGTGCGCAAGAATCAGCCGGAGATTCAATATCTCCGGGCCACGATCTCCGAAGAGCAACGACGAGAATACGGCCGGCTCGTTGAAGCCACAGTTGCTCAGATCGAAGCCGGTCAGTTCGTTTCCCATTCCGGCGTCCGCTTCCCGCAGAACCCTTGCATGAGTTGTTCTCATCTCGGGCTTTGTCTCAACAACCAGCCGTTGATCGACGCGAATTTGATCCGCCGGCCAGGAGCCAGCGACCTTGATTGGCTTAACGACCTTGACGAGTAATGGGAGGCCGCTCGAGGTGCCGAAGCTCAACCGCCGCAGGGCTCTCTTTGTGCTGGCCAAGATCGATGAAATCCTGGGCTGGGAGAGGGCTATTGATCGGGAGCGCGATACGCGGTTTGTGGATCTGGGCCGCTACCTGTGTGAGATCCGCTCCGGGCAGTACTGGCGACTCGACAATCTCAAATCATTCGATGAATTCCTCGAGAAGCGCTTTCCGGGCTCACGCCGCAAGGCCTACTACCTGATGACCATCCACGAACAACTGCCACGGATTCCGAAACTACACCTGAAACAGGTGGGCTGGTCGAAGGCGACGGAATTGGTGAAGGTGGCTCGGCGGGATGGGCAGGACTTTGATTGTGCAACCTGGTTGCACAGGGCGCAGCAGTTGCCCAAGGAAGAGTTCAAACACGCGGTCGAGAAGCACCTCACGGGTAGAGAGACCGAACCCTGGGAGATCCTCTACTTCAAGGCCTACAAGAGCCAGCTTGCAGTGATCGAGCAGGCGCTCGAGACCGCGGCGCTGATGCTCGGGATGGACAAATCGCGGGGGTACTGCTTGGAGATGATTTGCGCCGATTTCCTGGCAGGAGCGAGCCTAGACGCTGGCGCGGAGAGCACATTGTTTTTGGCGCTTGCCCGACTCATCGGCGCTCTTCCCGTGGCGCAGAGACTGAAGTTGGTGGAGGTGATGCGGAATGGCTTTGAATCGATTCAAACGGAAACGTCCGCGGCTACGGCTTGAACCCGAGGCGTATCGCCAACTTTCCCGCGCGGTGCTCGCGCGCGATGGGTGGCGCTGCCAGCACTGTGGCACAGCACAAAATCTTCAGGTCCACCACCTCCGCCCGCGCAGCCGGTTGGGAGATGATGCCGAGGAGAATCTCATTACGCTATGCGCAGCTTGTCATCGAGCTTGGCATCTTCTTCGCAAAACACAAACGGTAACATGAGTCGGCGGTGGCACGACCGAACACCGAAACCAGCGCTAGAGGGCAAAGAAAATGTTGCGGGGAATTCACCGATCACCTTTTTACAGAAGCCGCTTGACATCACCGGCGAATCCAGTCGCCTTGACGCGACTTGGATGTGGCTTTATAGTTGAGTTGAAGATTTAAATTCGCAGCTCTCGACCAGGACGATGGGTCATGCGGTCATTGCACCGCGCCATCGTCCATTTTTTTTCGCGCTCTTTGCGCGCGGAAAGATCGTCGGTCTCTTCGCCAGAACGCCGGGTCCATACAGCTTCAATAGAGGAGACACGACATGTCGAAATCGACGCATCAAGGTTCAAACGGCCCGCGCCGCCCTGGTCCGACTGGCCCACGCACACCTGACGGAAAGCGGCGGTCCGCTCAAAATGCTTCGACGCACAAGATTTTCGTCGGACGAATTCTTCCCGACGAAGAGAAGGAAGCGTCGAGACTCTTCGCTCAATTACAGGAAGACTTGCGGCCACAATCATCGCTGGAGATGGAATTCATCGCCGACATCGTGCAAAACCGCTTGCAGGCCCGCCGCATCGAGAAATACCTCGTTCACGAAGTTGATAAGGCCCAGGTGCCCGTTCTTCTCGAGGACCTAGGACAGCTCGACGCGCGATATCGATCCGAGCTGTTCCGTCCGGCAGCTCCTCCGGCGGTGTCTGGGGATGTTGTTCGCCGGCCCCTCCATCCGATGTATTGCGTGTGGTCTCTAAGCGTCCTGAAGGAGAACATCGAGAAGCACGGAGCTCAGCCCGATGGCGATCTGGTCGTGCTCGATCAGATTTATGGTGGCGATCTAACGGCCGCCGCCACGGAAATCGTGCGGCTCATCAAACTGCTAAAATTTGCGCAGGCCGAGTGCAAGGGGGTCGAGGGCGCGAATGAATGCGCGTCATTGCAGGCGAGTATACTCGAACAACTCGACCGCGAGATCAAGTCGCAAGAACAGCGATGGTCACTCGAGCGTGCAAGAGACGAGTTCGAAATCGGCCGCAACCGGGCACAGTTTCTGCCAGACCCAGTTCTTCGTCGGATCGAGCGGTACCGCTCGGCGAACGTCCGGCAGTTAATGCATCTCCTCGGAGCAATCGAGCGGATTCGCGAGCTGCGGAAGCCGGCGGCGCACGCCACAAGCGATTAGAGTTTCGAATGGACATCGACGACGCCATTTGGAGAGAGCACCGGTGCGTAAGCCGAAAGCGCATCAAACACTTCCCTGGAGGTAGAGCGTCAAACGCGCGCCGTTCTGAAGCAGATCGCAGTTCCGAAATGGCGTCTCGGCGCGAAGGCCGAGGCCCAACTGGCGCTGTGGCGGCGTGTCGGGAGGTTCGACGTTCACCTTTGCTCTCGGTTTCTCTACACCGGTAACGGTCAGTTGTTAGTTATCTACTGTATTTCTTATATAATAGTCCTCATGTTTGGAGTCGATTCACCGCTGATGGTCGGGAGGTCCATATTACAAAACGAACTAAGTTATCTGCTTTAAATACAGAGGCTTAGAAGTTCGCGGCCGTCAATTTTGATGGCTTTTTGGGACGATTGGAGGGCTATGATGTACCAATTCAAGCAGGCGGCGCTCGAATCGACTGCTGTTGTTCCGTACGTACTAATCACCGGGCTCAGGTGAGGCTCCCCACACTCACGACTGCCGAGGCGAGCGGTGACCCGCTCTTACTTATAGTCGACGACGACTTGGCCGTCCACGATTTGGATGTTGTTTACCCCGGCGGGAAGTTTCATCTTGTCGCGATTCTCGGGCGAATCTAGGATGCGATCGGCTACGGATTGTAGCGTGGACGCGGGGAGCGGCATTGAGCCGATGGCACCGCTGATCGGCTCGAATTTCAGATAGCCTCCTTCGACACGAATGTGGCCATCCAGCTCCATGGATAAGTCTTGGCCGTGGAAATTAAAGACTACGTACGCCTTCACCACGTCCCCGACCATATCTACTTTTACGTCGCGCACCGAAGACTGAACCTCCTCAAGCGTAGGCGTCTGCTCGGTCGCAGCGGAAGCGGCGCCCGGTACTGGAGCCACCGGCGCAGCGGGTGCCGTCTGTGGCGCCGGAGCTGCATTCCCAGAGGCCTGCGCGGCGACGTTATCGGCCGTTGCCAGATTGGCGTTGAGATAGGAATTGAGCTCTGTGCTATCGAGCTCCAGCTTGTGTGGGGTGCCCATGGACTGGGCGACCTGCGAATCGCGAATCTTCGCCTCCGCGCGCGCGGCAGCGGAGGGATCGGTCACGACCGGCGGCGGAGTTCCCTTCCGCAGGATCAGCACGACGACGAAGACGATCAAGCAGAGAGCGACCCACTGCGCCACGCGATAATACTTGCGCGCTTTGTCGAACACGGATGGGTCGCGTACTACGTCGTGCGCCTCGGTACGGCCCGGGCGAGTCGTTTGCAGTGCGCCCTCAGCCGGGCGCCAGGCGCTCTCGAGATTGGATTGGTCGGCGTAATAGGCAAAGAGAGAGTTACAGCGAGCGCAGCGATCGCCGCCTTCCTGTTGATTGCCGCAATTGGGACAGATGATTTGAGACACGCGCACCTCGCAGATTCAAATCTAGCACCTGCGCGCAAGGCGCGTAATTGGCACCAGGGGCAGCGGTGTGGCGGCGGTACCTGTACGAAAGAGCAGGAGTATGGTCCCGGAGAGGACGGTCTCCAGCCCCTCCGGCCGTGCGGTCTCCTTGCCATTCGCATTTGAAATTGCTTAGTGCGGCGCGCACCACGGGGCCGAAAAACAGTGCCAAAACTGGAAGGGTCTGGAGACCCTCCCCTAAGACTGCGCGTGCTGCGCGGTTCGCTCTGCTTGCCGCCGAACTAGCAACGCGATGGTAAGGCCTATGCAGAATAGCAGCGCAGCGACTCCGTTGATGCGGGAGGCGAGCGTTATGGCTTTTTCGGCATGCGGGACGCGGGTTAGCGGGAGCACCACGAAATTCATGATCACGTAGACAACGCCACCGTAAAGCAGCCCGCAGATTACTGGCCGAAGGACGAGAATTTCGAGCCTGCGGCTGGCTGCGAAAAAAATAACGGTCCACGCGAGCGCAATCGCATAGTGGATCGCGATCCCCAGAGCTACCGACGCTATCCCATCGTCGAAGGATTTCATCCCGACTAGTCCGCTGGCGATGTATTGGAAAATCATGTACGGCGTGACGTGGCGGAAGGCGTTGAAGATGATGTTTTCGCTGATGTCGAGCGTGCCGGCTAACAGTGCGATCCAGAGGATTGCCGTGATGGGGCCGAAGCGAGAAAGCGGCTTGCTTGGCGTTGCGTAGGGGGCCATGCTGGCCGGCATCATACGCCGGAGTGGCACGATGAGCGTAGCGTTCGAAGCGCCTGAAGTACAGGTGGCCATTCGTTCAGGAGCGGCTGGCCTTAAACCATCCTTCAAGGCTAGCGGAAAAGGGCGAACTATGCTGGATGATGATGCGCGTGCTTTAAGTTCGACGGAGGGAGCGAATTCGGCCCTCTCCTACGACAGCAACGGCGAAGGCACAGGAACGCGGTAGTACTCTGGTACCGCCAAAATGTGACTACTCCGCTAGAGGTTCCGGGCGTTCCAGTTGGTAAGTTAAACCATCGCGCGGGACGCCTCCGCAGGTGTCCTAATCACCCGACGCGACGTCATCGAGCCGAGCTCGTAACGACTGAGGATGGGGAATCATGAAGAAGCGACAGAATGCAGGCAAAGCGCAAGGAAATACCGGAGGCTACTCAGGGACCGTCGAAGCCGAACATCTTGATTCGCAGGATCTCTCTAGCGCGTTCATGTCCGAGGCGGATCGCAAGGCAGGAGCGTATCGTGCGGATTCGAGCTCCGCAGTAGCGACGCTCGAAGCGCCGATCGAGTCGCCGGTCGTGGCAGGCGCGAGCGCGCCCGAGGCGCAGAATGCTGCGTTCCATTCGGGCAAATCAAATGGCAACGGGCACAGCTCGAACGGCAGCAACGGCCACAATGGCGGCGATCATGGCGGGCACCACGGCGGCCATGGTCACAGCGGCCACGGAAGCGGCGGCCGCGATCACGGACAGGAGCGCCGCCGGCGTCGGCGCGCGCTGATTTCCGCTCCGGTGCGCGTACGTTCATTGAATATCACTGAAGAAGGCCCAAGCGAAGTGACGACGACAATTGACGTCTCGCGCGGCGGCATCTTCTTCGTCAGCGAATTGACGAGCTACGAAAAGCACATGGAAGTCGCGGTGGTCTTCCCGTTCAGCGGGATTCCGGGTGATGTGAACGCCGAGCAGATGGGCCGCATCGTGCGCGTCGTGGAGTATGAAGATGGACGCCGCGGCATCGCGGTCTCTTTCGAAAAGCCGGCCGTAGTGACCGATGAAGCGCTCATCGATTCCGGCGGGCGCCAGCTTCAGCCCCACGTGCTACGCGCGCCAGGCATTCCTGGCCTGGACGTTGTGGCGGAACAGAAAGAAGTCAAGGTACTGATTCTGGAAGCCGATTCGCGCGCTCGCGAGTCCATGAGCAGTTATCTCGGCAGCGAAGGTTACGCCCCCATAACTGCCGCCACGGGCTCGAAGGCTCGCGAGATGCTGGCAACCAATGTTCCGGCCGTCGTGATCGCGGACGTCGAAGGCGACAGCATGGCAGGCTTTGATATCTGCGCCTTCATCAAGAGCGACGAGCGTCTGCGCCACGTGCACGTGATTCTCGTGACCAGCTCGGCGTATCCCAGTGATTACGCCAACGCGCACGCTGTCGGCGCAACGATTTGCATGGCCAAGCCGTTCAAGCAGGAAAAGCTCGGGCAGATGGTGAAGCTCCTGGCGCCTCCGAAACGGTTGACCGTGGACAAATCAGCGGCACGCGCGAATGTAGAGCAGACCTCGAACGCGGCAGGCAATACGAACGGAGCGGCGAAGAGGCCGATGGTCTCGACTCTTTCATCGAACGGCTACACGAAGCCGGCGGTGCCGACACCTGCACCCGCCGCGGACCAGCATGAGTTCCGAAAGCTGTGCGACGCCGCTGTGCAAGAGAAGCGCGTGCGCGACGGCGATCGTTACGACGTGAGCGACACGGATCAAAACATAAGTGCGGCTTCGTCGAAGGATGCAAAGAGCGAGTCGAAGGGCGGCTTCGCGGCCCTCCGTAACAAAGCTGCATCGCTCTTCAAGCGTTAATCGGAGCGCGGTTTTGTAGGGGATGGTGTGGCGACCCTGCCGTACGACGGCGTCGCCTTCTGCGCGCGATGCCACGCCACGCTCGTCTTCAAATGCCCGAAATGCTGACACGAGCAGAATTACGGCGGCCAGTGCGAGCAGCTGCCTCGCGCCCGAGCCCTACTCAATTTGGTCGCTCTCCGTCGCCGACATCCTGAAAGCAGCGTATTTCCAAACACTATCCGCCACCGTCACCGTATTCCACCCAGCCTGTCCTCTGAATCATCCATCCTCCGCCGAGAACACGCACGAAGCTCTGCTCTCCTCTCCGCGCATCGCCAACGCCTGCGCGGCCACGGAAGTGAGCTTCCGCATCGCCAACCGCGTAATCGCCTTTTTCACCCCCACCTACCCACTCGCGCCCCCTGACCCATCAGATCAACCCCACGCCAGCAACGCCTCGTAAGCCGCAGCTAATCTCCCCCTTCTACCCACCAGCCCCGATCCGAGCTTCAACCATAACTAACTTCCCGCGTCGTAGGGTTGATTGACGGAGTAGAGCGGTGGCTGACGGGAGCGGCATTCTCGGCGGAGCTTGAGGATGGGAATGACGGCTAAGGACTTGGCATCGGTTTCATTGCGAGGGTCTAATTACGCTTCCGGAACTGGAAGTGGCGGAGCTCAGGCGTGGCTCTTCGAGCAATCGGCTGCTTTGGACTCGTACGAACAACGCGCTTTCAGCGTGGTTAGAAGCGATTGCGAAGAGCCAGTGTGTTAGATTGCTGAAGTTGCAGGCGAGGTGCGGGCCGCGCGGAAATCTTTCGGGGAGCCGATTTCTAGGAGTTGTTCCTTGCGGTAGATCAGGGCGTTGATGTTGTATGGGGCTAGTTCGAAGCCGTGGCCGTGGGTGATGGCGTCGGTGGGGCAGGCTTCTACGCAGTATCCGCAGAAGATACAGCGCGAGTAATCGATGTTGTAAACCTTCGCGTAGCGTTCGCCCGCGGAGATGCGGTTGGCATCGGTGTTTTCGGCCGCTTCAATGTAGATGCAATTGGCGGGACAGGCTGCGGCGCACAGGAAGCAGCCTACGCATTTCTCGAGGCCGTTTTCGTCGCGGTGGAGAACGTGGATGCCGCGGTAGCGGGCTTCGAACTGCGTTGGGCCGATGGGAAAGAGCTCCGTTGTGGGCTTGCGGAACATGGTGCGGAACGTCACGCTGAAACCCTTAACCAAGGTAGCGAACGTTGCGCCGACTTCTGTGAGTAGCGAGCTCATTCTATTTCACTTTAGCAAAGTTGGTGGACGGCGGCAAATTGGACGTTCAGATTCCCTCGAGAGACTCGGGACAAGCTCTTAGCTTCGCTCAAAATGACAACGGTTTGATTTTTTGTGCAGCCTGTAAGGCCGTAATGACACTGCGCGGGTTGCGGAACGGCTGAATCCGTGCCCTGATAAACCACGTCGCTGTTCAATGGGGGCTCTGAACTTATTCGCCGGGGGGCGAGACGGGAGGCGGGCCTAGATTGCCGGGCTTGCCTGTGAGAGCGGAGATGATTTGTTTGCCGTGGAAGCGGCCATTTTCGATGAAGATTTCGCCTGTGTATTTTCCGCCGAGGATTACTCCCGCTACGTAGATTCCTGGGACGTTGCTTTCGAGCGTGGTTGGATTGCAGACCGGCTTGCGCGTTTCGGGATCGAGAGCGATGCCCATTTTCTCTAGGAAGGTGAAATCGGGGTGATAGCCGGTGAGGGCGAAGACTTGCGTCGCGGGAATTCCCTGCTCTCCCGCGCCGTTGCTCACTAAAACTTGTGCCGGTTCGAAGCGCAGGACTTTTGTGTTGAAGTGCGCGCGAATCTCGGCGGCACGGATGCGATTTTCGATGTCTGGCTTGACCCAGTATTTGAGAGTTGCGCCGAGAGTGGGGCCGCGATGCACCAGCGTTACGCGGGCGCCCGCGCGGTAAAGTTCCAGGGCCGCTTCGGCGGCGGAATTCTTTGCACCGACCACTACGACATCTTGCTGCCAGTAGGGGTGTGGATCGGTGAAATAGTGCGAGACGTGCGGGAGATTTTCACCCGGCACATTCATCAGATTGGGGCGATCGTAATAACCCGTGGCGAGGACGATCTTGCGAGCTTTATATGAATGGGGCTGGCCGTTGGCGTCGCGCGTAGAGACTTCGTAGGCGCCATCGTGGCCGGTTATGCCCTCGACGGTTTCATAGAGACGCAGCTCGAGGCCGTAGTGGTCGGCGGTGCGGCGATAGTACTTGAGCGCTTCTACGCGGGTGGGCTTGGTTTCGGCAGAGGTGAGCGGAAGATCGCCGATTTCTAGGCGTTCAGCCGTGGTGAAGAAGACCATGTTTGAAGGGTAGTGGTAAATCGAGTTGCAGAGGCAGCCTTTGTCGATTACCAACGAACGCATGCCGGCGCGCTTGGCTTCGATGGCGCAGGCCAGGCCGGTGGGGCCGGCGCCGATGGCGAGCAGGTCGAAAGTAGGTGGTTCGATTGAATTCATCGACTTCCTTCGAGGTTTGGAAACGAGCTTCGTTTTTGTTCGATTGGACCGCGGCGCCGTTCTCTTCCTTCAATGAGCTGCGTCATTTTCTAAACATATCTGTATAGGTTAGGTGCCAGCAAGTCGCCCGAATGCGAGCGACCGCAGCTGAGCTCGTGACCTCGGAATCGCCGGTGGCATTTGATGATGCGCGACCGACGCCAGATTCAGGTTAGCACGGGATGCAAATCGGAGTCGCATGGCGCCTCCTGCGGGCAGGTTTCGGCGCTAGAGTGGTTCTTGCAGGCTAGTAATTAGTCGTTGGCGCAGCCAGGAGTGGCTGCGCTACTGCGCGTTGACTTGACGCGACTTGCTGCATAATATGCACGCGGTGGCTGATTCCTCCTCACTTTCTGGGCGGATGATTTCGCACTACCGGGTGTTGGAAAAACTCGGTGGCGGCGGAATGGGCGTGGTGTTCAAAGCTGAGGACACTACGCTGCACCGCTTTGTGGCTTTGAAATTCCTCCCTGATGAACTTGTCCGAGATCGCCAGGCGTTGGAGCGATTTCAGCGCGAGGCGCAGGCGGCTTCTGCTCTCGATCATCCAAACATTTGCACGATTTATGAAATCGGCGAAGCGAACGGGCGTCCATTCATCGCCATGCAGTTTCTCGATGGCGAGACGCTGAAGCGGCGAATTTCCGGGAAGGCGATGCCGCTCGATGAATGTCTGGAGTTGGGGATCGAAATTGCGGATGCGCTGGATGCTGCGCACGCGCGCGGGATCGTGCATCGCGATATCAAGCCCGCGAATATTTTCGTGACCGCGCGGGGGCACGCGAAGATTTTGGATTTTGGGCTGGCAAAAACGCTGTCCACACCTACGGGGCCAGCGGGGCAGGAAACGGCAGACGCGGTTTCTCCCGAACATCTGACGAGTCCGGGCAGCACGCTGGGAACGGTGGCGTATATGTCGCCCGAGCAGGTGCGGGCCAAGGATTTGGATGCGCGGTCGGATTTGTTTTCGTACGGCGTGGTGCTGTACGAGATGGCCACTGGAGCACTGCCTTTCCGCGGAGAAAGCTCCGGCGTTATTACGGAAGCGATTTTGAATCGCGTGCCGGTGGCGGCCGTGCGATTGAATCCAGATCTGCCGGCGGAGTTCGAGCGAATTATCGAGAAGGCGCTGGAGAAGGATCGCAAGCTGCGGTATCAGGGCGCGGCGGAAATACGGGCGGATTTGTCGCGGTTGAAAAGAGACACGGAGAGCGGGCGGTCGGGACCCAGTTTTGCGGCGGCTACGACGGAGGAGGAGGCCGCGAGCACCAGTCGAGTCTCTGCTGCGCAAGCCAGCGTTGCGGGCGCAGAACCTGCGAAAGAAACTGCCCGCGGATCGTCGGCACGAATCGCGGCGACGCCTGCTGCTGCAGCGGTTCCGGCTCTAACAGCTGCCGCGGCAAGGCCGAAGTGGATGATGCCCGCGGCGGCGGGGTTGGTCGTGCTGCTTCTCGTGGTTGGCGCATATTTTTACTTCCATCGAGCGCCCAAGCTGACGGAGAAGGACACCATCGTGATCGCCGATTTCGGCAACAGCACGGGCGACACGGCATTTGACGATACGCTGAAGCAGGCGCTGTCCGTGCAACTGGCACAGTCGCCTTTCCTGAATATTCTTTCCGATCAGAAAGTGAGCGACACGCTGCACATGATGGGCCGGCCGCCGGGCGATCGTCTCACCAGGGAGGTGGCGCGGGAAATTTGCCAGCGGACGTCGAGCACGGCGATGCTTTCAGGGGCGATCGCGCAAGTTGGCGACCGCTATTCGCTCGTACTGAAGGCCGTGAATTGCTCGACGGGCGATATGTTGGCCAGCGTGGAGGCGGAGGCCGGCGACAAGAATCACGTCCTGGACGCGCTGAGCAAAGTAGCGACCTCGATGCGCGAGAAGCTGGGCGAGTCGCTGACCACGATTCAGAAATTCGACAAGCCGCTGGCGGAAGCGACCACTTCTTCGCTGGAGGCATTGAAGGCTTATTCGGAAGGCGTGCGTGCGCGAACGACGAGCAGCGACGCCGCCGCGATCCCCTATCTCAAGCGCGCCATTGAACTCGATCCGAATTTTGCGAGCGCTTACGTGTTCCTGGGAATTTCGTATTCCAATCTCGGGGAGAACGGGCTGTCGAACGACTACATTGCCAAGGCGTACGAACTTCGTGACCGCGTGAGCGAAAGGGAGAAGTTTCAAATCTCTGCGGACTACTACCAGTTCTGTACCGGCAATCTGGAGAAATCCAAGCAGGTTTACGTTCAGTGGATGCAGGCCTATCCACATGATGATCGGCCGCCGGTGGATTTGGGAGTTGCCGAAGCGTCATTCGGCGATTATGAATCGGCGCTCAACCACACTCTGCAATCTATGCGCTTGGCCCCTGAAAGCGCCATTGCTTATGGAAATTCCGTGGGATTTTATATTTCTCTGAACCGGCTCGATGAGGCCAAGAGCGCGTATCAGGATGCGGTGGCAAAATTCGGAAATCTTCCTGTGCTGCACGCCAACGCCTACTGGCTGGCTTTTCTGCAAGGCGATGGCGCGGAGATGGACCGCCAAGCCACTTGGGCCAACGGAAAGCAAGGCGGCGAGGATTTTCTTGACGCGATTCAATCGGATACGGCGGTGTATCACGGCCGCCTGGCCAAGGGGCGCGAGCTCTCGAAGCGGGCCGTAGACTTTGACAAGCGTAGCGATCAGAAAGAAGCTGCCGCCTTGTGGCAAATGGCGGCGGCACTGCACGAAGCTGTGTTCGGGAATGCGAGCCAAGCGCGAGAGCAGGCGACCTCGGCGTTGGCGCTGGCTACCAATCACGATACGCAGATACTTGCTGCTGTCGTCGATAGCATGGCCGGAGAGCCGGACCAGGCCGAAAAGATCGCCGCGGATTTGGAGAAGCGGTTCCCTGAGGACACACTGGTGAACTCTTACTGGATGCCTGTTGCACAGGCCGCGGCGGCCGTCGATCGCAAGAATGGAGCTAAGGCGATTGAGATATTGAAGCCGACGGCGCCGTACGACTATGGCAGTCAGTCTCCTTCGATCAGCGTTGGCGGAGAATTGCTGACGATTTACGTGCGAGCGCAGGCTTACCTGCAGATGGGAAAAGGGGCCGAGGCCGCGGCTGAGTTTCAGAAAATCGTTGATCACAGTTATTTGATTGGGAATTTTCCGTTGGCCGCTCTGGCACATCTTGGACTGGGGCGGGCTTATGCGTTGCAGGGCGATGCGGCTAAGGCGCGAACGGCTTATCAGGATTTTCTGGCGTTGTGGAAGGATGGGGACTCTGATGTGCCCGTCCTGCAGCAGGCGAAGGCGGAATACGCGAAGATAAAGTAGTTGGATTGAAACTGCTCGGGTTTGTCAGGGCACGACTTTAGTCGTGCCGAAGTCGGCCCAAAATTTGCACGGCTTTAGCCGCTGAGGGCTTGTTTTTATTCGTCTCAAGCACACTCGACCGCTCGCTAAGCATCGAACGCATCCGCAGCATCTTTCCTCTATGATTTAATCCCGAAGCATATCGCGATCCCGTAAGACGCCCCGCTGAAACTTGCCGCTACGAATTATCGCCGTCTCGCGATGCGCGCGGACGGTATTGTCAGCGGCGCGCGATTATCGCTACCACTTTGGTTTGGGCTGCCGCGGCTGCCGGATTTAGGGATTCGGTGGACATTCTGGCGATTAGGCTTTCTAGCATGTAGGTGCGATTTTGATAGGTGGCCAGGATTGCTGGAGTTAAAGGCTTGGCGGTCCAGACTTTGCTGTCGGCTTCGTCGAGGCCGGCTAGCCATTGATTGAAATAGCCGGTGTCGAAATCTTTGCGGGTGACTATGGCGCTCACGGTTTGAGCCAGGCGGTCTTGCTCGCCATAGGAATAGACTGTGGGCGCAGTGGCCAGGCGCTCGGCGATTGCGGCGAGGATGGCGTGTTGATCGTCTTGGGTGAGGAGATCGTTTTTGGCTAACGCGGCCAAGAGATCCGCGGTGTGGGCTGTTGCGTGGATCCAACCTTTGGTGGCGTCGTAGCCACGGAGATCGCGCTCGTTGGTTAGGAACGAGATGGCGTCGCTGAGCAGCGCATGGAAGCGCGTGGGGCCGAGGAATGGCGTTTTCAGTTCGCGTTCGGCGAGCGACGACAGAACGAGCGCGGAGAACGAGCGCTTGAGGACGGAGTCGGTCCCGGATTCGCCGAGGCCGATTTTCAGATTGGCGGTCCACTCGTCGAGGAACGGGATGAGTTCCTCGCGCGAGAGTTGCGGCCGTCGAACGATCCAGACGTCGAGAATCGAATAGGCAATATCGTCGCGCAGCTCGGGATCGGGCGAGCCGAGGTAGCCGCTTACTTCGTGCGCAAGTGCGACGGCCGATTCGCCCTCCGGGACGGCGTAGTGATTATTCTGGATGCTGTGCCAGAAGGCGCGATCGTGCTTCCCGGCGGATTGCGGGGCGGCTGCGGTCGATCCTGTGAACAGCGAGAACAATGCGAATCCCGCGAGCGGCAGCCAGCGAGATATGTTCAATCGAAATCGCATTTCGTGAATCCTCCCAATCACTCGGCAGCCAAGCTATCTAAGCTCGAGATCAAGCACCCTGCGCATTTGCGAATCCGATAGTAGGATAGACGCATGAGCAATGCACCGGTGAGAGCTACGATTTCGATAGATATCTTAAATCAGGTGGACATTCGCGTCGGGACGATTGAGGCGGTCGAGGATGTCGAGGGCTCGGACAAGCTGGTAAAGCTGCGCGTAAGTTTCGGCGAGTTCACGCGAACGATTCTGGCGGGGATGAGGGAGGAGCGCGCGAATCCGAAGGAAATTGAGGGGCGGCAGGCCCTATTTGTCGTGAATCTCGAGCCGCGGAAGATGCGCGGCGTCGTGTCCGAGGGAATGTTGTTTGATATTGGCTACGCGGACGGCATTCGGCCCGTCCTGGCCGTGCCCGAAGATCGAGTGCCGGATGGCACGCGGGCGGGGTAATGTCTGGAAATCACTTTAGAAATCGACCGGGCGGTTGACCCCACGTTCTTCACAGGCCACCAAAGTCTGTGTGCAAATTGAGGTGGATTGCCGCTGCACGAGTTCATCCGTGCCGCAAAGGCGGCAGGATCACTGCGGCTTCAGAGTTTGCGAAAAAAAGGCTTCTCGCTGTCATCCCGAACCCCCTTTAGGGGTGAGGGATCTGCTTTCTTGATTTTGCTCTCGTACGGGTGCCGGTCGATCGCTCGACGATTGCTGAGCAATCGTCGCGCCCTCGGACGACCTCGCCGTAAGATCGCCGCGCCGCACAAAGGCGGACTCCACGGAGTGGTAACATTTCGCCCTTTTTCCGTCACCATTTCAGCCGCCGAGGCCCATCGGATGGCGATCTCGCACACACTAACGCTATGGCGACCGGTTTGCTTTAAATGTACGCGGAGGTGCTCTGAATTTGGCTAATCGCGCTTCGTTCCGCCTCAACTACGAGCCTCAGGGAGGCGCGAAAATCGTGAAATTCTAATCGCGTGCAAAATTATTAGAAATCGTTGTAACCGCAAGAAAACAAACGGTCCACTTCATTTCTAATCGCGTGAAAACGGGGGTTTTTACCACCCACCGGCAGCCCCTCGACGGACCTACCGCACGCTGGACGCAATCACCGTCGCGTGCCCGATGACAAATCTCCCGTGGGTAATTCGTGGCCTGCTTTGGGTCGTTTCGTAACGGCCCGCCGTGAATTACCAGATTTCACTTTTCGGGGAACGTCAAAGTGGTCGTTTCTGAATTTCAAGCGAAGCGACGTTGTTGCAGTTCGCTCCTAGCTGCGGGGCTTGGCCGTGACTTCCTCGGCGCGCCGCGGCGACTTGCGCGCCCAATTTTCGGGGCGATCTTCGACTTTCCAGAAATCGGGCTCGGGCTTGATGAATTCGACGCCTACTTGCGTCTTGCCGAGCAGGCGCGTGCCCATCGACGTTACGCGCGCGAGAATTTCGTCGTCCGTTGCCGGATTTCTGAGGCTGATGAGCTCGCCGGGGACTACGGGCATTGCCAGGAGAAGCAGAGCGCCATGAGCGTTGACGACGAGCGTGCCGGCGGTTTCCGAGCTTCCGCCGCCTTGATGCCGGTGCACCACCACCTGGATGTGCGCCTTCACGCGCCGGCTGCGGCGCCGGAGTTCGGGACGGGCTGGCGGCTTTGTTGGAGCACCCATAATTGAACCGTAGCAAAGGCGGGGAGGAAGTTCGAGTGGAATGTGGGAGGCGGCTGCGTAAGCGCAAATAGAGAGTAGGAGCGAAGACGGGGCCGAAAGGCGGGAGGGCTGAAGACCCTTTGTGACAACTGCGGAGTTTTGTCAGGGCATGACTTTAGTCATGCCGCAAGTGTCGCGAAATCAGTTCGGCTTCAGCCGCTGAGGGCCTGTTCATCGAGTCCTCAGACAGACTCTGAAGACCCCTCCGTTACTGGGCTTGACGCGATCGTTGCCCGGGTTCAGGCGGCCGAGCTTGAGATGTCGCCGGATTCGATGTCGCGCAAGATGGCGCGCAGCGTGGATGCTAGCTCGTCGCGGCTTACGTTGCTCTTGCGGAAGAGAATTCGCAGGCGGAACGAATTGTCTTCCGGCTGAAAATCGAAAAGGAATGGTTGCGGGCGCGGCGCCGGCACATTTTCTTCCTGGCGGGCGCGACGGGCTTCATCGCGGGAGAGGCCGCCGGCAGCGATGCGCTCGACCATTTCGCGCATCTTCTTCTCATTCGGCTGGCGCGCGACTTGGAGCAACAGCGATTTAGTTGTGATTCCCTTCTCGATGCAGGCGTTGCGGATGGGCTCCGGAATCACGCGAATAGAAAGCGTCTCGGTGACTGAGGAGCGCGCTTTGCCGATTTTGCGGGCGATGTCGTCGTGCGTGTAGTCGAAATGCTCGGCGAGGCGCGAAAGGCCGTCGGCTTCTTCGAAAGCGGTCAGGTCTTTGCGCTGTAAGTTTTCGATCAGCGCAAGCTCGAGGGTTTCGGCGTCGTCGGCGATCTTCTCGATGCACGGAACTTCGTGCAGGCCCGCGGCACGCGAGGCGTGATAGCGGCGCTCGCCGGAGATGATGTAGTAAGTGTCTTCCCGCGGAACGAAGCGCACGAGCAGCGGCTCGAGCACGCCCTTTTCGCGGATCGAATCGGCGAGCTCGCGGATATCGCCGATGGTCTTGCGCGGCTGATCCGGATTCGGGCGCACTTTCTCGATCGGGATCATGCGGCCGATGGACGCGCCGCTGTAGCTGGCTAGCGTCTCGACGTAGTGCGCGTCATGCCGCATCTTGAGAGTGACGGGTAACCCTATCTTCCTCGACACGTTGCAATACCTCCAGGGCGAGCTTGCGATACTCTTCGGCGCCGGAAGATTTCGGCGCGAAACTGAAAATCGTTTCCTTGTAGGCCGGGCTTTCTTCGAGGCGCACATTCTTGCTGATGCGCGTTTTAAATAATGCGCTGCCAAACGTCGCGCGAATCTGTTCGTGCGTGTCGCGCGAGATGTTGGTGCGTTTGTCGAAGAGCGTGATAACCACGCCGAGAATTTTCAGCTCGGGATTCGGCCGCGAGCGGATGCGGCCGAAAGTTTCGAGCAGATCGTCGGTGCCTTCGATGGCGAAATAAGCGGCTTGAATCGGGACCAGGAGATGCGTTGCGGAGACGAGAGCATTGACCGTGAGAATGCCAAGTGCCGGCGGCGTGTCCATCACGATGTAATCATATTCGTGCAATATCGGCGTGAGCGCGTCCTTCAATTTGAAGGGCGCGTCGAATTGTCCCGCGAGCTGCTGCTCGAGCTTCGCCAGCGCGAGACGCGACGGCGCCACAAAGAGATTCGGATCTTTCGTCGGACGGATAACACTCGCAAGCGCCACGGGATGATCGCTGAAGATGTCAAACATGGAAGCCTGAAGCTCCGCGGGATCAAAAAAAGCGATCGTTGCGTTTGCTTGCGGATCCAGATCGATGAGCAGCGTTTTCTTCTTGCGAAGAGCGATGGCAGCGGCGAGATTGATGGCGGTGGTGGTCTTACCGACGCCGCCTTTTTGATTGGCAACCGCGAGGACGCAGGCCAAGCCGAACACCGTTCCCTTCCCCGGCAACCGCAGGCCTATATATGGGAGAGGCCTGAAGATTCAGCACTACCCGGTGGGGCTCACTGTACAGAGGCTAAAGCCATAGTTCAAGCAAAAAAAGCAGCACCGGACGGCCAATGGCATTGAGGCTCAAACTGCCGGGAGCCGGGTGTTGTACCGCTGGCGTCCCCGCCGGCTCTTACGACGTAGACGTCGGCAAACGGCGCAATCATGGGCGGCGCGAGAGGTAAAGGCATGGACGTATTTGACGCCGTTAGACCGCGCGTGTTCAACGCTCCTGGCAGGATCAACGTCGTCGGATGCCGGCGGGACGCCAGCGCTACTTACATCTTGTAGCGGCCTAGGTCTTCGTCGCTTAGGTTCTCTAGCCATTTGCGAAGTTCTTCGTTGGTGCCGCGTTCGGCGGCGGCGGTGGAGACTTTCGAGGTCTTGATCACATCTTCTTCGACGAAGATGGGGCAGTCGAGGCGCAGAGCGAGCGCCAGAGCATCGCTTGGGCGCGCGTCCATGGACATCATCTGGCCGTCGCGTTCCATCCAGATGAGCGCGTAGAACGTGTCGTCGCGCAGATCGCAGACGACTACGCGATGCACGTGAACATTGAGACCGGTGAGGACATTCTTCAGCAGATCGTGCGTCATCGGCCGCGGCGTCTGCACTTTCTCGATTTCGAGCGCGATGGCGTTGGCTTCGTAGATGCCCACCCAGATGGGTAGCACGCCGCTGCCTTGCGTTTCCTTGAGGACCACTACAGGCATGTTGGTCACTGGATCCATCATCAGACCGCGAATCTTGACCTCGAGTTCCATGGTACCTCCCGGAGACTCAGACCAAGTGCTCGCCGACCAGGCTGTTGGGTCCCGAGCGCGTGACCTTTACTTGCAGGCATTCTCCCAGAAGATTTTCGCGCCGCGAAGTGAAATTTACAACTCGATTGCATGAGGTGCGTCCGCCCCACTGATTGCGAGCCGAGTGGTGGGCGTCCACGAGGACTTCGAATTCTTCGCCGACGAGCTTTTCGTTGAGCGCGATTTGAATTTGACGCTGGTGCTCCATGAGCACCGCCAAGCGACGGCTCTTCTCTTCCTCAGGGATGGCGTCAGCCATCGACTGCGCCGGAGTGTTGGGCCGCGGCGAATATTTGAAAGAATACACGCCATCATACTGGACGCGGTCCAGTAGCGAGAGAGTTGCCTCGAAATCGGAATCGGTTTCGCCGGGGAAGCCGATGATGATGTCGGAAGTGATGCTAATCGGGCGGCGAGCGCTGCGAATCCAATCGATCTTCTCGAGATATTCTTCGCGCGTGTAGGTGCGCAGCATGGCCTTCAGGATAGGCGTCGCGCCGGATTGGACCGGGAGATGAATGTGATTGCAGAGGGCGGGTGTTTCCTCGATGGCGCTGACGATTTCGCGAGTGAAATCGTTGGGATGAGACGTCGTGAAGCGCACGCGGCGAATTCCTGCCACGGCGGCTACCTCGAGGAGCAGATCTACGAAATTCAGCTTGCGCGGGCCGGGATCGCGATAGGAATTCACAGTCTGGCCGAGGAGTTGAATTTCGCTGTAGCCCAAATCGGCTAAGCGGCGCGTCTCGGAAAGAATCGCGTCGCTGCGGCGGCTGCGTTCCGGGCCGCGGGTGTGCGGCACGACGCAGTACGCACAGGCATAGTCGCAGCCTTCGATGATGGTGAGATAGGCGCGAATGGGATTGTCGCGGCGCGTCAGCTCGGTCTCGAAGGTCTCGTCGGTATCGAGATCGAGGCCCATCACGCGACGGCCGCCGGATTCGAGCCGCGCCAAAAATTCGGGGAGCTTGCGATAGCTGGCCGAGCCGCAGACGAGGCTGACCCACGGCGCGCGCTCGAAAATGTCCTCGCCTTCCTGCTGCGCGAGGCAGCCGAGCACACCGATGATCTTGTTTTCGCCCGGGGCGCCGCGAAACTCGCCCAGACGCGAGAAAACTTTCTGGGCGGCTTTCTCGCGAATGCTGCAGGTGTTGTAAAAAATGAGATCCGCGTCGACGAGCTTCTCGACCTGCCGGTAGCCCCGTCCGGCCAGCACGCCCACAACTTTCTCCGAATCGTGGACGTTCATCTGGCAGCCGAACGTCTCGATATAGAAACTTTTGCCGGATCCTGGCGTCACCGAGGCGAGGGAAGCCGCATCATATTGAAGAGCGGGGGTTTGCGCAGCCGCGCTGGACGCATTGCTTCCCGCCGCAGCGCGCGAAACCAGCGATTCGAGGGAAATGTGGATACTCTCGCTCATGGAAACTCTCATCTTAGCACAGCGATTCGCGCGCGGCAGACAGAGTAGACTGTGACGCGTAAGACGGCACCGCGAAAAGCAATTGCGGGTGGCTGCTTTGACCGCGCTTTTCGCATGTGCTAACTTAAAATTCGGTCGGATTACGATACAATTTCTGGGGGGACACAATTTTCGGAATCGCTGCGCTGTTCTATCAAGGAAGGATTCAAGCTCTAGTCGAGCAAACAGGCTGGATAGCAAGAATCGTCCTCGCAATCCTTCTCTTCCTCTCTCTATATTCTTGGGCCATCATCCTTGCGAAATCGCGGCTGTTTAGCCGCATCGAACCGCAAACGAAAAAATTTCTGCAAGTATTTCGCTCCGGCCGTGGGCTGGCTGATCCGCGGACGCTGCGCGCCGCGGCGGGCGGTTCGCCGCTGGCGAATCTATACGAAGCAGGCTTTCGCGAATTGCAGAGCCAAGTAGTCGGTACAAACCCCAGTGGCGGGAAGCCGAAGAACGTGAATGCCATCGGCGTGGAGATGAAGTTAAGTTCCGCGGAAGAGGTGCGCGCGCTCGAGAAGTGGATGCCCGCGCTGGCGACGATTGGATCGGTATCGCCGTTCATCGGGCTTTTCGGAACGGTGTTGGGAGTGATGGACGCATTTGAAGGCTTGGGCACCGCGGGCGCGGCGAGCCTTCGCGTTGTGGCGCCGGGCATTGCCGAGGCGCTCGTCACCACGGCAGCTGGACTCTTCGCGGCGATCCCCGCGGTGATTGCCTACAACCACTATCTGCAACGAGTGCGCTCGGAAGCATCGCGGATGGACAATTTCACTATGGAATTCGTCTCGCGCATCGAGACGCTTTATAGCTGACGCTATGCCGCAAACTTCGCGCGAAACCGGCTCGACGCTCTCCGATATCAATATCGTTCCGTTTGTGGACGTCGTACTGGTGCTGCTGCTGATCTTCATGATCACGGCGCCGATTTTGCAATCGGGCATCGAAGTGGATCTGCCGAAGACCAAGACGGTGAAAGAAATCTCGGAGGCGCGGCTGGTGGTTACCATCGACCGCTCGCAGCGCGTCTATCTCGGAGATACGCCCATCAATATTCATGACCTGGGCAACCAGGTTCGTGCAAAAACAACCGACCCAGCTCATCAGCCCGTTTTTCTGCGCAGCGATGAGACCGTGCCGTTCGGCAGCGTGACCACGGTGCTCGACGCGCTGCAGCAGGCGGGCGTGCTCAACGTGCAGATCGTCACCAAACCCCTCACCGAGCGCGCTCAATCGCAGTGATATGGACGCCTTCTACGAACCTCCGGTCGAAAGTCTCAAAGGAGCGCTCAAGCTCTCCGCGATTTTTCATGTGGCGCTCTTTGCCGGCATGGTTTTTCTGATGAAAGCGACGCCGCACGAGGGCGATTGGGGAGGGCCGGGCGGTTCGATCTCCGTGGGGATCGTCGGAAGCGTACCGGCGGCTGTTCCAGCTGTGCCGCTGCCGCAGCCGGATACGGTCACGGAAAGCCGCGTGGTGGACGAGAGCAAGGGGCTCTACAAAACGGAGCCACAACCAAAGCCGAAGGTGGAAGACGCAACGCCGATTCCGAAATTTGAGAAGAACAAGCCGTCGAAATATGTATCGAAGCCTTCAAAGTTGCTCGAGAACAAAACGCCGCCGCCGCAAAACGCCGTGCCATACGGCGGCGGTGGAACGCCGGCAGTTCCCTACTCTGCGGCGACCACATTCACGATGGGCACCGGAACGACGCAGGCCGGTATGGGTTTCAATGGCGCTGGAGGTGGAAATTTCGGACAAAAGTACTCGTGGTACGTGGAAGCCGTGCAGCGGCGAGTGAGCGGCAATTGGTTACAAGCAACCATCGATCCAGGGATACACGCGGCACCGCGAGCGGAAATAAGTTTCACTATCACCCGTAACGGCTCGATTACAAATATTCAGGTGACGCAATCCAGCGGAAACGCTTCGGTGGATACATCCGGGATCCGCGCGCTTCGCGCTTCGGACCCGCTGCAACCGTTGCCCGGAGACTACAGCGGCGGCTCTGTGAATGTGACGTACTGGTTCGATTTTCGACGCTAGTAGGCCGGTATCCAGCGTGCGCGTTCGCGGGGAGCGAGACGGCTGTGGGGTTTATGGCGAATAGGAGAGCGGGAGTGAAAATGGAATCGCGGGCGGTGATTCGATTCGGGATTCGTGGCGTGGTGTTGCTCGCCGCGCTCGTTACCATGCTTTGCGTGGCGCGGCCCGCAGCGGCACAGGATTGGTTCAAGACCGGCACGGGCATCGGCGTCGCGAAGGCGCGGCTGGCGGTCGCGGACTTCGGCGCGAGCGCGGCGCCCGCGCAGCCACTCGAAAAAACATTTCACGATGTGCTCTGGAACGACCTCGAGTACAGCGGCATCGTCGAATTGGTCAGCCCGAGCTTTTATCCGCCGAGCGTTCCGACGCAGCCGGGGCAATTGCGGCCCACCGATTGGAGCGCAGCTCCAGCGAACGCCTTCATGTTGGCGTTCGGCAGCCTGGACACAGAAGGGTCGAATCTTGCCGCCAACGGAAATCTCTTCGACGTTCGTTCCGCGACTGGCCAAGCCGTGCTGCAGAAAATCTATCGCGGCGGCGCCACCGACGGCGACGCGCGTAAGCTCGCGCACCAATTTGCCGATGACATTATTGCGCGCCTCAGCGGCGGGCTTCCAGGCATCGCCAGCACGCAGATCGCGTTCGTAAGCGGCCGCAGCGGAAACAAGGAAATCTGGATGATGGATTACGACGGCGCGAACCAGCACCAGATCACGCACCTCGGCACGATCGCGCTGACGCCGCGCTGGTCTCCGGATGCCACGCGCATCGCATTCACGTGCTTCGCGCCGTACCAGAAACTCATTTCACCGCAAATTTGCCTGTACTCTGCCGAATCGAACCGGCTCATCAGCTTTCCAAGATTCAAAGGCACCAACAGCGCACCGGCGTGGTCGCCGGATGGGTCGAAGCTGGCATTTATGTCGAGCGCCATGGGAGATCAGGGAATCGTCGTGACGGACGGAGACGGCGGGCACATGCACCGCCTCACGTTGATGAAAGCAGTCAGCACTTCGCCGGTGTGGAACCCGAAGACCGGACAGCAAATCATATTTGTGAGCGACCGCGGCGGCGAGCCGGTTCTCTACCAGATGAACGCGGACGGCTCGAACATTGAAAAGATCGCCATGCCCGACATGGGCTACGTCGTCGATCCGGCATGGTCGCCGAACGGGCAGCTTCTGGCATTTGCCTGGCGGCGGCCATCGGGAAATTTCGATCTCTACATTATGGATATCGTGAGCCGCGCGCTCGTCGAATTGACGCGCGATGCCGGACGCAACGAACGGCCGAGCTGGGCGCCCGACGGCCGGCATCTCGTGTTTGAATCCACGCGAACCGGGACGCGCCAAATTTGGACGATGCTTGCCGACGGGAGCGAGCCGAAGCAGCTCACGTTCTCCGGCCAGAACGAATCGCCGAATTGGTCTCCAAAGTGACAAATACGCTTTCCAACTCGCCGCTTAGCGCTTGCAGATACGGAAACACGCTGCGGCGTCAACGATTTTCATGGGCCCAATCGTAGTACAAATTTCCGGCGCGGGTTCCAGCCATCGCCGATGATAGAGGTAGCGCCGAAGGAGGACTTTTGATGAAGGACTATTCTTTGCGACAAGTTGCAATGGTGTGCTGCCTGGCGGGATTCGCTTTGCTCGCGGGCGGATGTAAGAAGCAAGTCGGTGCCGCGCCACCCGCTGCCGCGCCGGCGCCAGCTCCGGCTCAGCCGACCGTAACGATCAACGCTTCGACCACCTCCATCAATCCGGGCGAAGCGGTGACGTTGACCTGGTCGTCCACGGACGCGACGGATCTTAATCTCGCTCCGGGAGTCGGCCGCGTGGCGCCTTCAGGCACAACGACCGTAACGCCGGCGGAATCGACCACGTATCAAATCACGGCCAATGGTCCAGGCGGCTCGGCCACGGCCAGCGTGCGCATCACCGTAGCGGCGGCCGCTGCGGAAGCGCCTCCTGCAGCGCAGCCGGGGATGGACGAGCTTTTCCGCCAGAACGTACAAGACGCGTATTTCGATTTCAACAAGTCGGACTTGCGGGCTGACGCGCGTTCCGCGCTGACGCGAACGGCGGAATTTTTGCGCTCCTATCCGCAGATTAAAGTGAGCATCGAGGGCCATTGCGACGAGCGCGGCTCAACCGAATACAATTTGGGTCTCGGCGAGCGGCGCGCGCAGGCGGCACGGGATTTCCTGATCCAGCTCGGAATTCCCACTGATCGCATGACCACGGTGAGTTACGGCAAGGAGAAGCCATTCTGCAGCGAGCATTCGGAAACCTGCTGGCAGCAGAATCGGCGTGCGCACTTCGTGCGGTCGCAGTAAGCTGGAACGGACGAAACGGTTCGCCGGGCGTCGAAGGGCAGGAAGCTCCACGACGCCCGCGCGACGGCAAGGAGGACGGATGTCGCGCAAGGGAACGGTAGCACTGGTTGTCGCGGCGGTATTTCTTGGGGCGTTCGCGGGACAATTGATCGCGCCGCAGCCTGCATCGGCGGTGGCGCGTGAAATCATCGAGCTGCAGCAGTCGGTGGCCCAGTTGCTGCAGGGCCAGCAGGACATGCGCAGCGCGATGGATCAGCGCTTGGCCGAGCTTCGAACGCTCGTGAACCAATCGCTCGATTCGGAAAATCGCGTCAACAATCAGATGGGCGCGCTGCAGAAGACTTTCCAGGACGCGCAGGCGAATACCGGCGCGCGCGTGGATACGCTGGCCACGCAATCGCAAGGGCTCTCCGACAACATGCAGGACATGCAAGCGCGCGTCGGCAAACTTTCGCAGCAGCTCACCGATATACAAAACTTGCTGCAGAGCATCGACGCCAAGCTGCCCGGATCATCGACGGCCGGCGGCGGTGGCGCCGGCGCGGGGTCCGCGCCACCCACTTCGATGGCGCAGCCGCCGTCAGTTCCGTCTCCGATTTCATCGGATACGCTCTATCAAAATGCGCTGCGCGATTTCAGCAGCGGCCGGAACGATCTCGCGCGGCAGGAGTTCGGCGATTTTCTGAAAAATTTTCCAAGCTCCGATCTCGCCGGGAACGCACAGTTCTATCTCGGCGAGATCAGCTACGCGCAGGGCGATTATCCGAACGCCATGGCGGCCTACGATCTGGTGCTGGTGAATTATCCGAAGAGTTTCAAAATCGCCGCGGCATCGCTGAAAAAGGGCGAGGCCATGCTGGCCACAGGCCAAAAGGCCAGCGCGCTGCGGCAGTTTCGCACTGTGGTCAGCAAATTCCCCGGCACGGATGAAGCGCGCCGCGCCGAAGCGCACGTTCGCGAATTGTCGCCGCGCGTGCCTGCGGCTACCACCCCGCACTAAACCCGTTTCCCAGCGCTCCGCGGCCTAC
>Ga0310037_10000485_pt1 | contig 25594 bp, 27 predicted proteins | sample Sb_taG_11_FD_200239 | JGI IMG/M metagenome (GOLD analysis project Ga0310037, IMG submission 200239) | Peat soil microbial communities from Weissenstadt, Germany - Sb_50d_3_AS metaG (v2) (version 2) | ecosystem: Environmental > Terrestrial > Soil > Wetlands > Peat | place: Germany: Weissenstadt... | reverse complement strand
AGTTCAACCAGACGGCGTTGCGCTTCACTCAGGTCGCGGCGACGCTTCCGACCTTTTTGCGCTGGAACCTCGAGCTGCTCGCCTATGACCTCGAAACTCACCACGCCGTCGAGTCGGGTCTCGCGGCATTCGAGTCGATCGCGCAAAGCGCGCAGCAGTTTTCTCAGGTGGCGAGCCAACTGCCTTCGGACCTCGGACACGAGGCGTCCCAGCTCGTGAACCAGATCGATGCCAGCCAGGGCAAGGCCCAGAACACCCTGGAGGCCGCGAGAGCGGCTCTCGCGGAGGCGAATGGTGCCGCCAAAAGCTTTGAGCCGGTGGCCGCCGCGCTGGACCGCACCACGGCGCAGCTCCAGCAAGCTGGCGTGGCTTGGACGGCGATGGTCTCAGCCGCTCGGGGCCCTACGGACGACGCCGCAAAAGGCAAGAGCGAATCGCGTCCCTTCGACATCCAAGACTACGAACGTACGGCTGCAGAGATCAATCAGGCTGCCGTTCAGCTAAGAGGGCTCGTGTCCGAGACGCAGGCCGCGAGCGATGCTGTGACACGCGGGTTTGTGGACCACCTGGCCTGGCGCGCTTTCCAGCTTGTGATTGGATTTTTTGGGCTTCTGTTCGTCTATCGCAGGCTCGATGCGTGGCTCGGGGGCCGGGGCGCCTCCGGCCTCGGATGATCCAAAGACTGGCTCAGGAGCGCCCTGTGAGGCTTCCTGCGGTTGCTTCCGCGCCCCAGCGTGCGAGCTCGGCAGCCGTGAGCCAGCGCGTGCCGCCGCCGGGATAGCGGCTCGCGTCGAGGGGCCGTTCGTTGAGCGAGTGCTGCGTCTCGTTGAACCGCGCTGTCCACAGCTTTTTGCCGCTCGGGACGGCGTAGAGGGTCACCTCGAAAGCGACGCTCGCCGGGCTTGACGTGCTTCGCCGGCTGCCGTCGAGATCGTGGTAGCGCTCAAGTGTCCCGAGAAGCACGCCGGTCGCGCCGAACCGATCGGCGGCGAGCTTCGCCGCGGCGAGCAGATCTGCGGGCCCGCCGTCCACGCCGGCGGGCAGCTCTCCGAACTCACCGGGCGTGACCACAGCGATGCCGTCGGCCGCGAGGGCCTGCGACAGGAATTCCGCGACCAAGCTCGCCGTCTTGTCCGGCGCACCGGACCCTGGGACAAGGGAGCCTTCGAGCGAGGGACCCGGAACAAGCGGTGCAACTGCCACTTTCTTAAGCGCGCTGTCCCGAGGTGCGATGGGTCTGGCGTCGACGATTGGCGGCAGCTGCGCCGCGCACGCGAGGGCGGCCAGCATCACCATCAGATAGAGACGGAGGCTGGAGGCGGGGGGCGAAGAGAGGGACACTACGGCTTGTCCTCGTCGACCAGCTGGTAGCCCTTGCTTTGGACGCACTGGATGATCTTTGAGCCGTAGGCCTGGTGCTCGACGCGGGGGTGCGGCGAGGCGGTGTCCGTCGGGGTTTGCGCAAGGCACTCCTCTTTTGCCGCTTGCAGTTCGGCACGGGTCGCCGGAGTTCCATCCGTGCGCAGCCAAGTGAGTTTCGGTCTGGTGTCTGGGCTCGCACAGGCAAGTCCGACGATTGCCAGGAGTGCGGTCCCAGTGGATGCAATGAGCGGCTTCATGCTTGGTCCCTTCGGAAGTGGGAGACGGAGACGGTCGGCAGCGTACCCAACGCAAACCATCCGCCGCTTGCCCACGGAATTGATTGAAGAACCGTGATGCCATCCCCGGGGCGCGGGTCGTCTGGATAGCACGTGGTCGTGGCACTGCTCTCTCGATCGCATACGAGATCGTGACGAGCCGCGGCGGCGAGATCTGATGCGAAAGTCAGCCCGGGCGCGGGAGCGCCTTCCATCTCGCCCTGCCCCCGCACGGAGACACGCGGTGCAGGGAAGCCTCGATCACGCCAGCACCTAGGCCGTGCGCACGCGGTACCCCCACCGGCTTCCCCCTCGGACTTTTGCCCCCACAGTTCGTACAAGGCGCGGACGCTCAGCAGATTGTCTGGTAATAAAATGCCATGAAATCATCTAAATATTTAAAATATGTCCGATTGACTGGGTATTGTCTGCCATGTAGTTTGATGCAATGGCCTCTCCTACGGCCCTCCGCGAAGCCTCCCCGGTCTACCGGCAGATCGCCGAGCGGGTGCGGGCCGAGATTGCGTCGGGTCAGCTCGCGCCGGGGTCCCGGCTGCCCACCATCCGCGCCCTCGCCGCCGAGCTGGGGGTGAATCGCGACACGGTCGCGCTCGCCTACGAAGAGCTTTCGCGCGAAGGATTGGTCGAGGCGACCGTCGGGCGGGGCACGTTCGTGCGCGAGTCTGTACCTGCGCAGCCCCTTCGCGAACTCCCACTCGCGCCCGTCGTCGAGCGCCTGCTTGACTTGGAACGCACCCGTCCGCGTTACGCCGCACCCGTCGGCAGTGTGCCCCTACACTCACTCGTGCCAGACCCCTCGCTGTATCCCGTGGAGGAGTTCCGCCGCTCGCTGAACCGGGTGCTTGCGCAGGGCGGGAGCGACCTGCTGCGGTACGGCGGTCCGCAGGGCCACGCCGGCTTGCGCGGGACGCTTGCGGCGCGCTTGTGCGCCACAGGGGTCAAGGCGACACCCGACAGCCTCGCTGTCACACAAGGAGCGAGCGAAGGCATCACCCTGGTGCTGCGGGTTTTTGCCGAACCGGGCGACACCGTGGCGGTCGAGGAGCCCACGTATCACAACGTGCACGCGGCGCTGGTGGCGCTCGGCGTGCGCGCCGCGCCGATTCCAATCCGAGACGGCGCGCCCGATCTGGCCGCGCTCGAGCAGGCGCTGGCGCGACCCGAGGTGAAGCTCTTCTACACCATGCCGACCTTCCACAACCCCCTCGGCACGAGCACCTCGCTGACGCACAGGCGCGCTCTGCTCAGCGTCGCCGCGAGCACCGGCAAGCCCGTCGTCGAGGACGCCTATGAGATGGACCTTCGTTACGCAGGCAAACCGGTTTCGCCGCTCGCTGCGCTCGACGAGCGAGGCCTTGTCGTCCAGTTGTTCTCGTTCTCGAAATCGCTCTTCCCGGGCGCACGCGTCGGCTGCATCACGGCCCGCGGCCGTACCCTCGACGGCATTCTGGCGCTCAAGCAGGCGACCGACCTCGGCGGCGCGCTCGTGCTCCAAGCCGCGCTTGCGGACTTCGTGGAAAGCGGGGCCTACGACCGCCATCTTGGGAGGGTGCGCCGGACGCTTCTGCGGCGGAGGGACGCGCTCCTCGAAGCCCTTGCGGCCGAGATGCCCGATGGCACGCGCTGGACCACGCCCGAAGGAGGACATCAGATCTGGGTGGAACTTCCGGGCGGGATCGATACCGCGGATCTTTTGGCGGATGCGGTGCGGGCAGGAGTGATGTTCGCACCGGGATTCCAGTTTCGTCACGATCGCCGGCCCTCGAACGGGCTGCGCCTGTCCATCGCGCTCGCAAAAGAGGAGGAGATCCGCCGGGGTATTCGGCGACTGGCAGAGGTGGTTCGAGAGCGGCTGCGCTCGGGCGCCGCAACCGGACTCGACGAAGGGATCGTCTAAGCAGGACACAAGGCGGCCCCCATACGATGAGACGAAGGTCCGCGCAGGGGATGCGCGAGGGAGGAAACGTGCAGGAGAAGGGCAACGGGCAACGCACCACGGCCCAGTCATTTGAGATCAAGGTGGGTCTCGCCGAGATGCTAAAGGGCGGAGTGATCATGGACGTCACCAGCCCCGAGCAAGCCAAGATCGCCGAGGACGCGGGCGCCGCGGCAGTGATGGCGCTCGAGCGCGTTCCCGCCGACATCCGCAAGGAGGGAGGCGTCGCGCGCATGTGCTCGATTCAGGTGATCGAGGGCATCCAGCGGACGGTATCGATCCCGGTGATGGCGAAGGTGCGGATCGGCCACTTCGTCGAGGCGCGCGTGCTCGAGACGTTAGGGGTCGACTTCATTGACGAGAGTGAAGTGCTGACACCCGCCGACGAAGAGCACCACGTGGACAAGCATGCCTTCCGCTCGCCCTTCGTGTGCGGCGCACGTGATCTTGGGGAAGCGCTGCGCCGGATCTCGGAAGGGGCGGCCATGATCCGCACCAAGGGCGAAGCCGGCAGTGGGAACATCGTCGAAGCGGTGCGTCATCTGCGCAGCGTGGTGGGCGCGATCCGGCGTCTCCACGCCCTTTCCCCTGAGGAGGTGCCGGGCTTCGCCAAGGAGCTGCGGGCCCCGCTCGAACTCGCGCAGCGGGTGCACGAGACGGGGAGCCTGCCGGTTCCCAATTTCGCTGCCGGCGGCATCGCCACGCCGGCCGACGCCGCGCTTTGTATGGCGCTCGGAGCCGAAGCGGTCTTTGTGGGCTCGGGGATCTTCAAGAGCGAAGATCCGGCCGCGCGCGCGGCGGCCGTCGTGAGAGCCACCACGCACTGGAAGGATCCCGCCGAGGTGCTCGCGGCTTCGCGTGGCCTTGGCAAGGCCATGGAGGGCCTCGCGATGGAGACGCTCGCAGAGACCGACCGTCTCGCGACGCGAGGGTGGTGAGAGGGCGCGGCAAGCCGTGTACGTCCCGAGTTCCTTTCAAGAGGACGATCCGCGCGTGCTGCATGCCCTTGTGCAGACGAACGGATTCGGGCTGCTCGTCACGGTCGAGGACGGCGTTCCCCACGCCACTCATCTGCCGATGCTTCTCGATCCAGGACGGGGTCCGCACGGAGTCCTCTGCGGGCACCTCGCCCGGGCCAACGCGCAGTGGAAGAGCTTTGATGGCAAGTCCCCCGCCCTCGCGGTCTTTCTGGGTCCTCACGCCTACGTCTCGCCTCGCTGGTACACAGGACCGCGGAACGTGCCCACCTGGGACTACGTCGCCGTCCATGTGTGCGGAGCGCCCCGGGTGATCGAGAACCGGGACGCGGTCCGCGACCTCCTCGGTCGCACGATGAGCTTCTACGAGTCTGCCTTCCCCGAACCCCGCAGCTTTGATTCCATCCCTGCGGACTACGCGGAAGGCCTGCTCAGCGCCATCGTCGCCTTCGAACTTCCGATCACGCGCATCGTGGGAGCTCGCAAACTCAGTCAGAACAAGGGACCGACCGATCGAGCGCGCGTCGCCGAGGGGTTGCGCGCGAGCGGTGACGCGGCCGCTGCGCGGGTCGCCGACCTCGTACAAGAGACACTCGGGTTACCAGGTGCGCTGGAGTCGGCGTCGTGACGACCTCAGGGCCGCGCATCGGGATCCTCGCGATCCAGGGCGATGTGGCCGCGCACGCGCGCGCTCTCGCGCACGCAGGTGCCGAGGCGTGCGAGGTACGCACCGAGAAAGACATCGACGGCGTCGAAGCGCTCGTGCTCCCCGGCGGTGAAAGCACAACCATCTCGAAGGGCATGGCCCGGCTCGGGCTCTACGCGCCGCTCCGCGAGCGCATTCGGGCGGGAATGCCCGTACTCGGCACATGCGCGGGAGCCATCTTGCTGGCCCGCCAGGTCGAAAACCGTCCTGTGGAGACACTGGAGGTGCTCGACATCATCGCCGTGCGCAACGCCTACGGAACCCAGGTCGATTCCTTCGCCGCGGAAGTCGACGCGGGCGCCGCCCTAGGCCTCGAGGGTCTGTGCTGCGTCTTTATCCGAGCACCAAGACTGCGCCGGCCGGGCGAGGAAGTGCAGGTCCTCGCGCGCGTCGACGGGGAGCCCGTTCTGGTGCAGCAGGGTCACGTGCTGGCGGCGACCTTCCATCCGGAGCTGACCCAGGATCCGCGGGTCCACCGCCGGCTGATTGAGCTCGTGGCGCCGCGGTGAGGCGGTCATGAAGCTCGAACCGCTCGTCCTCGAGGGCAGCGCCGTGCGGCTGGAGCCGCTGTCGATGGTCCATCACGCGGCACTCTGCGAGGCGAGTCTTGACTGCGGGCTCTTCCGCTTCTTCCCCTTCCGGATGGAGACGCCGGACGACCTGCGTGGCTACATCGAGGCTGCGCTGCGCCAACAGGCCCTCGGCACAGCGCTCCCGTTCGCGACCCGAGACCGAGTCTCGGGCGCGGTCGTCGGATCAACGAGCTATCTGGCGATCGAGCGCGCGCACCGCCGGCTCGAGATTGGCGCCACTTGGCTCGCGCCCAAGTGGCAGCGCACGGCGCTCAACACCGAAGCCAAGCTCCTGCTCCTCGCCCACGCGATTGAGCGCCTCGGCATGAACCGTGTCGAGTTCAAGACGGACGCGCGCAACGGGCGCTCCCGCGCCGCGCTGCTCCGGATCGGCGCGAGCCAAGAGGGCATCTTTCGCGCCCATATGGTGATGCCGGACGGTTACCTCCGGGATTCCGTCTACTACAGCATCCTGGCCCGGGACTGGCCCGAGCTAAAGCTCCGCCTCGAGCAGCGCCTCGCGGCCAGTGCGCCATGAAGCTCGAACCCATCGCTCTTTCAGGGAAGTTTGTGCGGCTTGAGCCGCTCTCGCGCAGCCACGTCGAAGCCCTCTCCTGCGTGGGCCTCGACCCCGAGATCTGGCGCTGGAACCCGCGTCCGCCGCTTACCACCCGGGAAGACATGGCGTCCTACGTGGAGCAGGCGCTGGCGCAACAGGTCTCCGGCTGCGCGCTTCCTTTCGCGACGATCGAGTGGGCGTCGGGCAGAGTGGTCGGCAGCACGCGCTTTCACACCTTCGAGCCCGCACAGCCGCGCATCGAGATCGGCTACACCTGGATCGCGCCCCCATGGCAACGAACCGGCATCAACACCGAGGCGAAGTATCTCATGCTCCGTCACGCGTTCGAGGCGCTGGGCTGCATCCGCGTCGAGCTCAAGACAGACGCTCTGAACACGCGCTCGCGCGCGGCGATCTTGCGGATCGGCGCGACCGAAGAAGGAACGCTGCGTCATCACATGGTGACGGCGTCGGGGCGCCTGCGCGATAGCGTCTATTTCGGGATCATCGCGTCCGACTGGCCTGCGGTGCGTGCACGGCTCGAGGAGCGTCTGTGGGAGATTCAAGAACTGACGCAGTCTGCACCCCTCGGCCAAGGATAGCGACACGAGTGAGAGGCGGAGCGGGAGCGAGAACCCGTAGGGTCGAGAAGATGGAGCGGCGCGAAGATGGGCGAGGCTCGCGCGCCGGCGAGCGCTCTTCCGGAGAGCGCGGCTTTCTGGCAGAACGACAGCGATGTAGGCTTCCGGCCCAAGGCTCTGGGCCCTTTGGAGCGACCCACGTGAGCGAGACGCCTTTCACCCCGGACGAGCTGCGCCACTACAGAGACCGCGGCTATCTCGTGAAGCGGCACTTTTTCTCGGAAAGCGAGCTTGAACCCTTCGTGAAGCGCTTTCTTGCGATTGTGAACGAGGAAGTGCCACCGGCGCCGGGGATGACGGTGATGCGCGACGTGATGGTCGCAAAGGGGGCGGTGCGGCCCGGGACGCGGGCCGAGGCGATTGCGAAGATCCAGGATTTTCAGAACGACCCCGTTCTTTACGAGGGTTACGTGAAGCATCCGCGCCTGCTCGATGCGGCCGAGCAGTTCACCGGACCGGACATCAAGTCCATCCACAGCATGTTGATCAACAAGCCACCGGGGGTCGATGGCCGACACCCCCTTCATCAGGATCTGCTCTACTTTCCGTTTCGTCCCGCGGACCAGATTGTGGGCGCTTGGACCGCGCTTGAGCCCTGCACGCGCGAGAATGGCTGCCTCGTCGTTGTGCCCGGCACGCACCGCGGGGAGCTTCTGCCGCACGAGAATCCGGACTGGGAGTGGGTGAACCTTGCGTACTTCGGCGCGAAGGGCGTGGGCGCCCATCCCGAGCGCGTGCATCTTGTGATGGAGCCGGGAGACACCGTGTTCTTCCATCCCGTGTTGATCCACGGCTCCGGCCACAACCGCACCGACGGCTTCCGGCGCGCCATCTCCGCGCACTACGCCTCTGCGGCCTGCCGTTTTCTGCCGGGGGCAGAGCCGGTGCGCAAACGCAGGCCGTATCTGCTGGTCCGGGGAAGCGAGCATTCCGCCGGGATCTAATCGGCGTAGCTACTGCTTCTGCTGCCTGTGCTCGACGGCAAAGCTCCGCTCCTCGCGAAAGTTGACCGTCTCGCTCAGGAACTGGACTTCGACGGAATAGATGCCCGTCTCCGCTTGGGGAGGGATCTGGATGAAGGTGTCCACCACCCAGCGCCCAGGCTTGATCTCGTAGTGGCCGTCGGCATCGCGCACCACCGGCTTGCCCTTGAATAGGATTCGGGTCTGCAGCGTGCCCTCGATGACCAAGGTGGGCTCGGTGGGGCAGAGCGCATACACTATACGGTGATTGACATTCTCCCCGGCCGTCACGCGCTGGGGTACGAGCTCCGTCCGCTCGAGGCGGAACAGGGGTAGCTTCTGCTCGCCGCACTTGTACTCCGACCAAACATCGTCCGGCACGGTCGCGAGCTTTTCGCCCGGGCTGCGCAGGGACCTTTGCACCTTGCCCACGACTCCCGCGCATCCAAGTGCAGCCGCAAGGCCTAGGCCGACGATCAGCGTCTTCGAATGACCCATCCATCCTCCTGCGGCTCGTCGGGCGCCGCCGGCAGCGCCTCTGGCGTCGGCATTGCGGGCGCACTCCGGCGTACTGCCCGTTTGGACGGTGTTCGCTTGTGCGCCCCGGAGCGATGCCCCGCCACAGGGGGTGTGGGCGTCTCCGTCCGCGCTTCGCTCGCGAGCTCTGCCGTTTGGCTCGGGGGCGCGGGCGTCTGCGTCCGAGCTTCGGTCGCGAGCTCTGCCGTTTGGCTCGGGGGCGCGGGCGTCTGCGTCCGAGCTTCGCTCGCGAGCTCCGCGGTTTGGCTCGAGGGCGCGGGCGCCGGCGAAGCTGCCGGGGCCTCCGCCGGCGCGCTGGCGGCTGCGCTAGGCGCGAGCGCCGGTGCGGGAGTCTCCGGGCCGAGCAGGGGGGCGGCCCAAAGCGCGACGACTGCCGCGAGCGTCGCTCCGCCAATCGCAAAGGCGAAGCCTCTGCGGGAGCCTTGCCCTGGCGCGGCGACCCAGGAATGGAGCGTCGGCAAGCTCTGCATGCTCGCCGTGTCCTCGGCGTCGGCTCTTCTCGTGCGACTCGCAGTTCCGGGACGCTCGTCCCCGTCATCGAACTCCAGCGTCTTCGCCATTCCGCGAGACGCAGGGGCCGGCTCATCCTCGGGCAGCACAACGGTCTTCTTCGAACCGACAGCGCTAAGACCCATGGGTGTTGTCAAGGTGGGGACAAATCCGGTCGAAAGCGCCGCCCGAAGCTCACGCACGCTGGCGAATCGCTCTCCGGGTGCTTTTGCCAGCGAGCGCAGCACCGCCCGCTCAACCGCGTCGGGAATGTCTCCCACGATCGTCCGTGGCGGAGGCGGCGCCTCCTCGAGGTGCATGCGGCACAGCTCATAGTCGCTCTTTGCGGAAAAGGGCGCCTTGCCGGTGAGCAGCAGGTAGAGCAGGAGGCCGAGGGAATACACGTCGGAGCGGATGTCCGCCTCCTCGCCACGGATTTGCTCAGGCGCCATAAAGGCAGGCGTTCCAACGCGATGCTCGTTTTGTGTGAGATGCACGCTGCCGAGGACACGCGCGATACCGAAGTCCATCGCCTTGACCACCCCAAGATGATTCAGCATCACGTTGGAGCCTTTGATGTCTCGGTGCACAATGCCGTGTTCGTGCGCGTATTCGATGCCATCGAGAGCCTGGAAGTACAGGGGAAGGGCGCGCTGGAAGCGCATCGGACCGAACGCGTGTACCAGGTGTTCGAAGGTCTGACCCTGGACGTATTCCATCACCATCATGAGCAGGTCGCCCTCGCACACGAAGCTGTAGAGGGTGGCGACATTCGGGTGGTTGAGGCGCGCGAGCATCAGCGCTTCGGATCGGAATCGCTCGACCACGCCGTCGCGTGCCACGAACTCTGCGCGCAGCACCTTGAGGGCGACCGGCCGGCCAAGGGTGAGATCGGTCGCCTTCCACACGAGGCCCACGCCACCCTCACCGAGCTTCTCGTCGATCCGGTAGTTGCCGATGGTCTTGCCGATCAAAGATAGGCTCCCGCCTGCGCGCGAAGTGCTGCCCTGCGCGTGGCGTATCGGAGCTCCCAAAGGGCATCTTGACCGAGCCGACGGCGGAGCGAAGCGACGGGATCGGGGCGGCACGCGCCGGGTCGGCGTGCTACCCCGGCTAGGGAAAGCTCAGCCACACGGAGGCCCCCCATGACCACCTCGACGCCGACCCCTTCCAAGACCAACGGCGGCTACGAACCCTCCCCGGAGCTGCCTTCCGGCGCCAAGAAGCGTGAGCGCTTGCCGGGCGGGCGGACTTTCGTACAGCGCGTCGGCGGATTCGTGTCCCGCCACCCGGTCGGGATCTTGAAGACGGTGGGCGCTGCCCTCCTGATCATTGTGATCTTGCAGAACGTGGAGCCGACCTCGGTGCACGTGCTGTTCTGGAGGATCGCGCAGCTGCCGAAGATCGTGCTGATTCTGGTCTCGATCGCTCTGGGTGGTCTGTTCTGGGAGCTCGCCCGGCGCTCGCTCGGGATCCGCTAGTCCCGCTTGCGAAGGCCTCCGCTCGACTCGAGTTCGCGGAGTCCCCACCATGGGCGTGCGCTGACGGGGTGGGCCACTGGAGCGCCGGGCGCTCCGGGGTCGCTCCGGCGGAAGGCCAGCGTGCCGTCGCCGGGCGCCTTGGCGAGAGAGCAGGCTCACACCTCCCCCTCGGCCCTTTCCGTCCCCACCGCCCCTGCGCTAAACGTCTACGGTCCAGCGAGCCCGCCCGGGGCTCTCCATACTTCGCCTCAGTCTCTCGTTGCCGGAACCGGTCCCGCCGGTCGGCGCGCAAACCGGAGACTCGGTCGCCGCGGCGACTGTCCACGAGGAGGAACGCGTTGCGGGAGTACGAGACGACTTTCATCGTTCAGCCCGAGATCTCCGACGAGGGTCGGGAGGCGATGCTCCAAAAGCTCGATGCCCTGATCGAGAAGCAGGGCGCCGTGCGGTTGGGTGTCGATGACGTGGGCAAGCGCAAACTCGCCTACGAGATTCAGAAGTTCCAAAAGGGTCACTACTACACCCTGCAGTACCTGGACGGCGGTCCCGCCGTGAAGGAACTCGAGCGCACGCTGCGCCTCGAGGAGTCGGTGCTTCGTTTCCTCACCGTGATGGTGAATGAAGAGGTCACGGATATCGAAGGCCGCAAGGCGGCCGCTGCCGAGGAGGAGCGTCTGCGCAAGCAGCGTGCCGCCGAACGTGCTGCACGGGAAGCCGAGGAGGAGCGAGCACGCGAGCAGGCGGAGCGCGAGGCGCGCGCTGCGGCCAGTGCGGCACCCTTCGCGAACGCCGTGGACCCCGACGACGTTGAAACAGACGAAGAGCCCGACGAGGACGAGGAGTAGGCCATGGGGATGAGCGACGGAGGAGGCGACGAGCGGGACCGCGAGCGCGGCGGTGATCGCGCGCCGTTCGCCGACCGGGGCGATCGGGGCGGCTTCGGGGATCGCGGCGGCTTTGGCGAGCGAGGCGGTTTCGGCGGAGGGGACCGCGGAGGATATGGCGAGCGCGGAGCCTACGGCGACCGCGAGCGCAGCTACGGACCCAAGGCCCGCCTGCGGGCGAAGGCTCGAAAGAAGGCCCGTAAGGCGGCCAAGCGCATGTTTACGCGGCGTAAGGTGTGCCGCTTCTGCGCCGACACCAATATCGGCATCGAGTACAAGGATCCCAAGGCCCTCAAGTTCTTCGTGAGCGAGACAGGGAAGCTGATCCCGCGCCGGATCTCGGGCAATTGCGCCCGCCACCAGCGAGCGATCACCGTCGCGGTCAAGCGTGCCCGCCAGCTGGCGTTGATCCCCTTCGTCTCGGTGGGGATCTAGCCGTGGCCCATGTGAAGCTCATTTTGCGCGAAGACGTGCCGAGTCTTGGAGACGCCGGGGATGTCGTATCGGTAAAACCGGGCTTCGCGCGGAACTATCTTCTCCCCCAGGGCAAGGCGATGCCCGCGACGGACGCCAACGTCAGTGAGCTCGAGCATCACAAGCGCGTCGTCGCCGAGCGGGTCACGCGTGAGCGCAGGGCCTTCGAAGCCCAGCGCGACCGCCTGCAGGCGCAGCGGCTCGAGTTCACCGCCCAAGCGGGTGAGGAGGGCAAGCTCTTCGGCTCGGTGACTGCGAGCCAGATCGCCGAGGAGCTCGCTGCCAAGGGGATTGAGATCGACCGCCGCAAGATCCAGCTCGAGGAGCCGATCCGGGAGGTGGGCGAGCACACCGTCTCGATTCGGCTTCATCGAGAAATCGTGGCGAATGTCAAGGTGAAAGTCACTGCCGCAGAGTGATATAGAAGCCGTCGGATAACCCGCTATCCGGGGGGGGTGGCGTGGCGCGGGCGACACGAGGGACGACGGACAGCGATCCGAGGGCGACAGCGCGGCCTCAGGGCCGCGTACCGCCCCACGACCTCGAGGCAGAGAAGGCCGTCCTCTCCGCGATTCTCCTCGACGATTCCTCGCTCCACTCGGTCTACACCGAAGTGAAGCCCGAGGACTTCTACCATCCCTCGCACCAGATCCTCTACCGGGCGATGATCGTGCTGAAGGACGCGAACTCTCCGGTGGATCTGCACACTCTCTCCGATCACCTCTTGAGTCACAAGCAGCTTGACGCGGTGGGCGGGCACACGGCTCTCGCGGAACTCGTGGACTATGAATCCACGGCAGCGCACGTACTCCATCACGCACGCATCGTGCGAGACAAGGCTGTCAAGCGGGCGCTGATTGGAGTCGCGACCGAGGTCGTCGAGATGGGTTTCGAGCAGGCGGAGAACGCAGACCGCCTGCTCGACCTTGCCCAAGGCAAGATGTTCGAGATCGGCCAGGAGAAGAGCCGGCAGGCCTTCCGCAAGCTCGACGACGAGATCCACGACGCCTTCGATTTCGTCGAGGCGCTGATGAACCGTGGCGGCGAGCTGACGGGCCTCCCCACCGGCTTCAAAGACCTTGACGAGATCACGGGCGGACTCCAGCCCGGCGAGCTCGTTATCATTGCCGCACGCCCGTCCATGGGAAAGACGGCACTCGCCCTTAACATTGCGCGGAACGCCGCCGCCGATCACGCCAAGAAGGTCGCAGTCTTCTCGCTCGAGATGACGACGCGCTCGCTCGTGCTGCGGCTGCTCGCCTCCGAGGCCCGCATCGATTCGACGGCGTTCCGGCGCGGCTTCATCGCCGTGAACGATCACCAGCGCCTGGTGAACGCGGCGGGTCGCCTCGCGGAGGCTCAGATCTTCATCGATGATGGCACCGCGGCCACCGTGCTCGAGATCAAGGCAAAGTCGCGGCGCATCGCGGCCGAGCGCGGTCTTGATCTCGTGATCGTCGACTACCTCCAGCTGGCCCGCTCCGATGGCACCGCGGAACGCCGCGAGCAGGAAATCTCCGAGATCAGCCGCGGGCTCAAGGGCCTCGCCAAAGAGCTCAACATCCCCGTGATCGCGCTCTCGCAGCTCAATCGGGGGCCCGAGGCGCGTGCCGACAAGCGGCCGATGCTTGCGGATTTGCGCGAGTCGGGAGCGATCGAGCAGGACGCCGACGTGATCGCCTTCATCTATCGGGATGAGGTGTATAACAAGGACACACAAGACGAAGGGATTGCTGAGCTCATCATCGCAAAGCAGCGCAACGGCCCGACGGACACCATTCGGTTGCACTTCGAGGGTCGCTACGCCCGTTTCGAGTCGCTCTCCACCCGCAGCGGATCCGACACGCCGGGCCGCACCCCGAGTTCGAACGACCTCGGGAGCCGCGGCGGCTCGTCGTTCGAAGAAGATCCCTTCTAAGTGCCTCCGCTCGCGAAGCCTCGTGCGTTGCGGCCGGGGGGCACGATCGGCATCGCCGCACCGGCCTTTCCGATTGATCCGAAGAAGCTCGCCTCCGGGGAGGCGATGTGGCGGCGAGCCGGCTTTCAGGTGCAGCGGCGTGATGACCTGCTCAATGTCGACGGTTTCCTTGCGGGAGACGACGCACGCCGGAGCAAAGAGCTCTCCGAGCTTTTTGCCGATCCGCAGATCGACGTCGTCGTCTGCGCCCGGGGTGGGTATGGATGCCACCGAATCGTGTCCATGCTCGATGCACATCAGGTCCGTGCAGCTCGCAAGCCGCTCGTGGGCTACAGCGACATCACGACCCTTCTGCTCTGGCAGCGTCGCTGTGCGGGAATGGTGGGCTTCCACGGTCCAATGCTGGAAAAGGGCGACCACCAGACGGCGGAGGCCTTGGCTGCGCTCGTCTCTGTGCTGACCGGTGCATCGCCGGGGCCGCTCCTTCGCGGGCGCGGCTTGGGTGGCGCCCGCGCCGAGGGACGCCTTGTGGGTGGGAACCTCGTGACGCTCGTTGCGAGCCTGGGAACGCCCTGGGAGATCGACACACGCGGTGCAATCCTCCTGTTCGAGGAGATCGGCGAGCGTCCCTACCGTATCGACCGACTCATGCAGCAGCTCCGGGCCGCCGGCAAGCTCGACGCCGTGGCGGGGGTCGGTGTCGGGCACCTCAGCGGTTGCGACGATTCGCGCTACCCGCGTCCCTCTGCCGAGGAGGTGGTTGCGGCGGTGGTGGGCCCGCTTCAGGTCCCCCTCGTCTTGGGCCTCCCCTTCGGGCACGGAGCGCCCAATCTGACGTGGCCCTTCGGGGTGCGCGGAAGGATCGACGGGGAGCTTGGGGTGGTGGAGCCGCTGGAACGGGGAGTGGTGTCAACGGAATGAGGCGATGAGGAAGTCGGTCATTCGGCGCAAGCTGACTCGCGTCGATCGTGCGCTCGACAAGGCGATCGAGAGCGGTGAAACCGCCGGAGCTGTCGTGCTCGCCCGCATGCCACGCGAAGGGGAGCTGCTGGAACACGCTTCCGTCCGCGGCCTTGCGGCCTCGCGCCCAGAACGAGTTCCGATGGGTCGTGAGACCCTCTTCGATCTGGCGTCGCTCACCAAGCCGCTGGCCACGACGAGCGCGCTGCTCTGGCTCGTCCAGGATGGCGCCGTCGCCCTCGATGATCCGGTGGCCAAGCATCTGCCGGCCTTTGCTGAGCGCGGGAAGGAGGCGGTCACTTTGCGCCACCTGCTCACGCACTCCTCCGGGCTCAAGCCCTGGCGGGCCTTTCATGAGCTTTTGGTCGAGCGGGAGCGCAAGACGGGAGAGCGCCTCATCGGCACTCCTTCCGCGCGAGAGTTTGTGCTGCAAAGGATCTGTCGCTCCGCCCTCATGCACGAGCCCGGAGCGGCCGCGGTGTATGGCGACCTTGACTTCATTGTGCTCGGGGCGCTCGTCGAGAGCGCGACCCGCCAGAGCCTCGATGTCTTCTGCGACGCGCGTATCTTTCACCCCCTCGGCTTGTCCCACACCTCCTTTTTGCGGCCACCTCTCGGAGGAGGTGCCCCGCCGGAGAACGTGCGCCGACACTTTGCAGCAACCGAGAACTGCCCCTGGCGCGGGCGCATCGTCTGGGGCGAGGTGCACGATCCGAACGCATCGGTGATGGGTGGCGTGGCCGGGCACGCCGGTCTCTTTGCCAGCGCAGATGACGTGATGCGCTATGCGCAGATCCTGCTCGACGTCTACCACGAGCGCAGCAGCGCCTTCCCTCCCGAACTCGTTCGCGCGTTCTTCACGCGTCAACATCTGCCAAAGAGCTCGGATTGGGCCCTCGGCTGGGACACGCCGACCAAGGGCGCTTCGTCGTCGGGTCAGTTCTTCTCGGAGCATTCGGTCGGGCATCTCGGCTTTACCGGCACCTCGCTGTGGATCGATCTCGATCGCGAGTGCATCGTGGTCATGCTCACCAACCGCATCCATCTCATCGCGAAGCGCAGTCAATACAAGCTGCGACCCTTGATTCACGATCTTTTGCTCGAGTCGTTCCTGGCAGATGCATGACACCGCACCACGTCCATTTTGTTGCGATCGGGGGCACGGGCATGGGCTCGCTCGCAGGCTTGCTGAAGGCCCGCGGGATCGAGGTCACCGGCTCGGATGAGAATCTCTATCCGCCGATGAGTACCGCCCTCGAACGCTGGGGGATCTCTGTCTCCCAGGGTTTTGCTCCGGAACACGTGCAGCTGCGCCGCCCTGACCTCATCGTGATCGGCAACGCGGTGCGCCCGACCAATCCCGAAGCCCAGGCGGCGCTCCAAAGTGGGGTGCGCTGCCTTTCTTTTCCCGACGCCCTTCACGAGCTCGCCATCGCAGGCAAGCACTCCGTCGTGGTCGCGGGAACCCACGGCAAGACGACCACGACGAGCCTCGTTGCCACTTTGCTGCTCGAAACGGGACGCGATCCGTCGCTGCTCGTGGGCGGCATCGCCGAGAACTTTGGCGGAAGCTTTCGGGAGGGGAAGGGGCCGCATTTTGTCGTCGAGGGAGACGAGTACGATACGGCATTCTTTGACAAGACTCCGAAGTTCCTCCACTACGGAGCGCGCACGGCGGTGATCACGTCCGTCGAGTTTGACCACGCTGACATCTACCGCGACCTAGATCATGTGAAGCAGGCCTTCCGCGCGCTGGTGGCTCGCATGCCGAAAGATGGGACCCTCGTCGCGGCGATCGACCATGCGGGCGTGCGCGACGTGATCGAAAAGCCGCCCTGCCAAGTCGTCCCGTACGGCGTCGATGACGCGGGCGATCGCGGCGAGGGCCGGAGGGCCGGGTTTCGGGCCAGCGCGCTTGAGGTCACACCTCGGGGTACGCGCTTTCTGATCGCTCGAGACGGTATTCCACAAGGTCATGCGCTCGTGCCACTCGACGGCCGACACAATGTGGAAAACGCGATGGCCGCGATCGCGGTCGTCGATGCGCTCGGCGTCCCACTGGCCGAGGCGACCGCAGCGCTTCCTGCCTTCCGCGGCGTGAAGCGACGACAGGAGGTGCGCGGGGAGGTGGGGGGGATCGTCGTGCTCGACGACTTCGCGCATCACCCTACGGCTGTCCGGGAGACGGTTGCCGCAGTGCGCGCCCGCTACGCGGGTCGCCGTCTGGTCGCCGTGTTCGAGCCCAGAACCAACACGAGCCGCCGCAAAGTCTTCCAGGCCGACTACGCCGCGGCCTTCGAGGGAGCCGAACTCGTGGTGATCGCAGCCGTGCCCGACGTTCCGCTCTATAGCGCAACCGGCGAGGTCACCGAGCGGTTTTCCGCCGAGGAGCTGGCGCGCGATCTGCGCAGGCGCGGGACACCCGCTCGGGCAATCGAGGGTACCGAGGCGATCGTCGAGTGGCTGGGCGGCGAGCTCGCGCCGGGTGACGTGGTCCTCGCCATGAGCAACGGCGCCTTCGGCGGCTTCTGGGACAAACTCCTTTCGAAGCTCCGCGGGGATCACCCCGGGCGATGATCCTCTCGCGCGTGCTTGCCGTGGGCGCGCATCCCGACGATGTCGAGTTCTATGCCGGCGCGACGCTGGCGGGCTTGGCGCGGGAGGGAGCGGACGTCCGGATCGTGATCTGCACCGATGGGTCGCGGGGCGGAGGTGGCGGAGCGGAGCTTGCGGCCCAGCGCAGGAACGAAGCGGAGCGTGCGGCCGCGACGCTGGGATGCGCGAGGCCCACATTTCTCGGCTACGCCGACGGCGAGCTCGTGAACGACAATGCATTGCGTCGTGACCTTGTGCGCGAGATTCGAGCGGCGCGCCCCGAGCTGTTACTTGCCCACGACCCCACCACGCTCTGGACACGCAGCGGCGCCCTCGCTCGCCTCGGTCACAGCGATCATCGCGCGGCGGGTGAGGCGGTGCTGGACGCACTCTACCCCCGATCGCTTCTCGCAAGCTTCTACCCCGAGCTCGTAGCGCAGGGATTGGCGCCTTGGATCGCGCGCGAGCTGTGGCTGTTCGACACCACAGCCCCCGATCACTTTCGAGAGATCGCGGCGATGCGAGGGTTGAAGCGCGAGGCCCTTTTCTGCCATGCGAGCCAGAATCCGACGGGTCTTGCCGGTGATGCCGAGCTGCAAGCCGAGGCGCTGCACGAACACGCAGGCTTTGCGGCCGAGGGATTTCGCAGGCTCCAACTCTACTAGGAAGCTTTATGCTGCATGGGCGGTGATCTCCACCTGACATCCGAGATCTTCGAGGCGGCGCACGAGCCGGCGGGGCGTGGGTTTTCCCCTTGTCCTGGGTGCTTCAATCCGAATTTGCCGCAGCGCTATGGATTTGCGACCGGCACGCCCTCGGCGAGACCGTCGGGCCTTGCGTCCACGGGTCGGTGCCCCGGACGTTCGCGGCCGTCCTCGGCCCCTTCGGGCTGATCGTCAACATCGCTTACCGTGAAGTTGATGGCGATCAAGATGGTGAAGTCGTCGTGCTTTGCGCGACCAATCTCGGGTCCCAGTTTCGCCATGAGGTCCCCGCTTCCGGGTTCGAGCGCCTCCACTTCGAGTTCCACGAGTCCGCGATGGCGTATCCACTTGAAAAGAGCGATCTCCGGCGCCGGCAAGGAGACGATCGGGAGCTGCATGGCCGGGGAGCCCACGAGGGTCTCGCCGCGATCGGTCCCGAGGACGGTCGCGAGGACGACAAGTTTGATCTCGGGCGCGTCGGAGGAGAGGTGCACGCCTCGCTCCCGTAGCCTCTCCTTCATGACCTCCTTCGCGAACGCCAGATTTCCTGCCTGGGCGACGAGTTCGAGGTCGACGCGTCGGCCGGCGAGGCGACTGAGATCGAGCTGGGCGATGGCACGGTCGAGGGAGCGCACGATGAGAAGCTGGGTCGTGGCGGAAGGCTCCTGCGGCGTGAGCAGGATGGAGTGGCCGCACGCGCCGGTCAGCAGCAAAGATCCGGCCCACGCCAGCTTAGCGGCGCGCCTCGCACGACCGAAGCGCACGCCGAAGTGGCTCCTGAGGAGCGTCTTTCGTAGAGCCTTCAAGGGTCTTCCGAAGCGACTCACCGGTCCGGTTCCCTCCGCACTCCGGTGGATCCCGCCGAGATCGTCTCGGAAGACCCGATCGATCTCTTGAATCGCGACTGCCCCCAGGCCCTCTTGAGAAGGGGGTATGGCCGGCTACACCTCGAGCCCGACCGCGCGCATCAGCGCCAGGGCGTTGCTCTTCTGCACAACGCCGGCACGCAGGTGGAAGTCAAAACAGATGCGCCCGTCCTGAAGCTGGTCCTCGAAGTGGACGTTCGCTGCGCGAGGGGCGAGGTCCTCGGCGATCCGCGCAAGGGCGAGGTCGTGTGTCGTGATGAGGCCGATGGCACCTCGCTCCACGAAACCGCGAACCACGGCCTCGGCACCGATTCGCCGGTCATGGGAGTTCGTGCCGGCGAGGATCTCGTCCAGCAAGAAAAGCAGGGGGAGTCCTTCCGACGCTCGCTCGACCAAGCGACGGATGCGCGTAATCTCCGCATAAAAGCGCGAGCTCCCGGTCTCGAGGGAGTCTTGGATCCGAATCGACGCTCCAAGGGTGAGCGGCGAAAGGCGCAGCCGATGCGCGCAGACCGGAGCTCCCGCCAGGGCGAGCAAGGCATTCGTGCCGACACTCCGCAAGAGTGTGCTTTTGCCGGACATGTTTGACCCGCTCACCACGAGAACGCGCAGCTCACCGCCAAGCCGTAGGTCATTGCGCACGCAGCGCTCGGCGGGCAAAAGGGGATGGCCGAGCCCCTCACTTTCAAAGAGAGCCCCGCCCTCCGCGATCTCCGGAAAGGGATGCTCGGGGTGCTCATACGCAAAGGCCGCCAACGCGCAGAGGGCCTCGACCTCTCCGACGGTCGCGAGCCACTCTGGCACCGCCGCGCCGCATCGCGTACGCCAAGCCTCGATGGCTCGCGTGAGCTGCGTGGTCCAGAGCACGAGCGCAGCGAGGGGTGCGAAGAGCTGGTTGCGGCGCGCGTCCAGGAGGTCGACGAAAAGGCGCAGTCGTGCAACACGCCGAGAAGGAGGGACGCCTCCCGTGTCGAGCATCTTGCGCAGCGAGACGAGCTTTTCCGACTCGAAACGCTCGGACTCAAACCGTGCGAGAAGCGACCCGAGCAGCGCGAGATCGCGGCAGGGTCTTTCGACGCCACGCGCGATCGCGGCCGTTTGCTGGCGAGCCGCCGCGCCGAGCGCGCCTTCGACGGCGAGGACTCCAAGGAAGGGCAGCGCGCTCCACGCGCCCGCGAGCCAGGCGCCAAGACTCGCGACAGCCGAAGCGGCAAGCACGGCGCTCGCCGCGCGGAGCGCGAGATGGGAAGAGGGAGCAGGCGTCGCCGCCCAGCGCGCGAGCGCCTCCGGCGCGAGGCCCGCCCGAACCTCGTCCCCAAGGAGCGCGAGCTCTTCCCGAAGATCGAGGCGCGGCGCGAGTTCAGCGACGGCCGATTGACGCGCGCGCACCTCCTCGGGCGCTGCGGGGGCGCACAGCCAGGCTGCGAGTGTGTCCTCGCCTGCGCGGGTGCGTGCCGTGCAAAGGAGCTCGAAAAGCGAGCCATGCCCAAATACGTCGAGATCGGCGGCGTAGAGGTGATCGCCACTCAAGAACCGTTCTCCCGGCTCGCCCTCTCCGATCCAGCGGGACTCGAGCCGAGCGATCCCTCGCTCATAGACGGCGGCGGCGCGCTCGGCGGATCTGCGTGCGCGGATGGTCTGGTCGTGGAGCACGACGAGGAAGACAAAGAAGAGAGCGGGCGGGAGGAGCACCAGCGGGGGCGCCGCGTTCTGGATGAATACGAACCAAGCCCCTGCCGCTGCCCCCAAGAAGACAAGAAGGCGCGCATGCGAGAGCCAGCGCTCGCGACGTGCAAGCCCGAGTGCCGCTCCGCGCCGGGCTGCAAGGCGCCGCGCGTATTCTGCCGCGGGCTGCGCGGCTTCCGATGCGCGCTCCGGCTCCGCCCGCAGATTCACGGAAAAACCAGCAACCGGGCCCCGTGACCTGCCATTTCCGCGCGACGGATGGCACTTGCGACGAAGGCGCGCGCGGAGCTGACGGCGGCGGCGAGCTCGTGCCCGCCCGCCAGGCCTGCAGCAACCGCTGCAGCGAGCGCACAGCCCGTGCCATGCACGCGGGAGCCCACGATGCGCTCACCAGGGAGCCAGGTGATGCTGGCGCCCTCGCCCTCCCGGCGCGCGAGGCAGTCGTCGCAAGGACCATCGCGGTGTCCGCCCTTTACCAGCGCAGCCCCGGCTCCGAACTCGGTGACAAAGGTCCGCGCGGCATTCTCAATCCCCTCGGCGCTTGACACGTCCCGTTCAGCCAGAAGTTCGGCCTCTTGAAGGTTCGGCGTCACGAGAGCGGCGCGCGCAAACAGCTCGATGAGCGTGCCCCACGCACGGCGCTCGAGCAGAGGCGTACCGTCACTCGCGGCGAGGACGGGATCGATCACGATGGGCGGCGCTCCGAAGGAGCGTCTGTCCCTCCCGCGGACCGCCGGCGGTTCCAGCTCCGTCAGGCCGAGCGCCACCGCGCGAGCGACGTCGTCGGTCGCAAGCATGCCAAGCTTTACGGCCGAGGGTGGGATGTCACGCAGCAAGACGCGGATCTGATCCAGCACAACATTCGGGAAGGCGGGCAAGACCCGGTGGACCTTCACCGTGTCTTGAACCGTGAGCGCGGTGACGACGCCCGCGCCGTGGACCCCGAGCGCACGAAAGACCTGCAGGTCAAGCTGAAGTCCGGCGCCTCCGGTCGGGTCCGAGCCGGCGATCGACACAGCGAGTTGCACGGGCGTGATGGTAAGATCCGCCCCCATGGCGCGCACCACCCCGAGAGCCCTTGTTGCCGTCTGGGCGCTTGTCGCCGGGCTCACCCTTTCTCCCGCCCATAGCCACGCTGCAGAAGGGTCTTCCGAGACCTGGTTCGCGGAGGCGATCACCCAATCCGATGCGGGCATCGTGAGCTCCTATCTGTGGTCCAAGGGGCGAAAGATGCGCGCCGACACCGTGGTCGGCGGAATCCCCGTTGTAACGATCGTGAACGGCACCACGTACTACGCGATGAACGGCCGATCCTTGGTGGGGACGGCGATCGAGCGCGCACCCAAGGCACTCGCAAACGACGTGAAAGGGGGTCGCCCGTTTCTCAACGACGGCGAACGGATGATCGCCATGGGCGGAGAGAAGATTTCAAGCGAGCGCATCGCGGGCCGTCCTTGTGACGTCTATCGACTCACCGACAACGAAGGCAAGAAGACCGTGTGGATGACGCAGGACAACCTGCACCTGCCCGTGAAGATCGAGCTGTTCGGACGGGGGGAGGGACAAACCGCGACGACGATCATCAACTGGAGCCGAGACTTCGAAGTGCCTGACGCATTCTTTGAACCCGATCCACGCGTCACCATGGATCGCATTTCCTACGAGGAGTACGGGAAGCGCGCCCAGAACGGGATGCCGAGCGCCGTCCCCGTGCTTTACGGGGATCTGCTGCATGGGCACTAGAGGCTTCGGAACCGAATTGACGGCTACGGGGAGACCCCGGTTTCTTCGGCGGGACGCGAGTGTCTGTACGCCGTCGGCACCTCCCGCCGGCGTCCTCCCGCGTGCCCCGATCCACGAACCGAAGGAGAAAGCCCGATGACGGATCTGCCGGTCGAGCGCTGGCGTGTCGGCGACGTCGAGATTACCCGTGTGGTCGAGAGCGAAGTTCCGATCTCTACCAAGTTTATGTTTGGTGACACGAAGCTTGAGATCCTGGAAAAGGCGGCGTGGCTGCAGCCCTGCTATGTGACGGCCGAGGGCCGGCTCGTGCTGTCTGTTCACGCCTTCGTCGTAGACGATGGCCGCCACAAGATCGTGGTCGACACCTGCGTCGGGAACGACAAGCTGCGGAGCCTGCCGTTCTGGAGTCAGCTGCAGGGTCCCTTCCTCGCGCAGCTCGCTGAGCTCGGCCATCCCGCCGAATCGATTGACCGCGTGCTCTGCACGCACCTGCATGTGGATCATGTGGGCTGGAATACGCGACTCGTCGATGGCCGCTGGGTGCCCACTTTCCCGAACGCCCGCTACCTGTTCGGGCGTACCGAGTGGGAGCATTGGTCGGCCGAAGCGCCCGCCCGCGGCGAGGATGTCATCGGCGACTCGGTGAGGCCCATCGTAGAGGCCGGGCGCGCGGAGCTTGTAGAAAGCGATCACCGCGTTTCGTCCACGGTATGGCTCGAGCCGACTCCCGGGCACACGCCGGGCCACGTGAGCGTGCGCATCCGTTCGAAAGGAGCCGACGCCGTGATTACGGGAGATCTGATGCACCACCCGCTGCAGATCGCTGACCCCGAGATCGCGACCACCTTCGACTACGACTCCGAGTGGGCACGAAAGACGCGACGGGAGTTCCTCGCGCGCTACACGGACGCGCCCGTGCTTGTGCTGGGCACGCACTTCGCGACGCCGGCTGCCGGGCACATCGTCCAAGAGGGTGGTATGCGTCGGCTCGCGCCGCGAGGATCGGGTGCCTGAGTGTCCTAACGCCGGCGAATGCACTCTACGGGGTGGAACACGCCCCCATGTGGGCGCGCGAGCCGAGGCGTTCCGCCTCGACCAGAATCACGGCGTCCGCGGCGCATCCCCGCGCCCCCAACCAGCAGATCGATGAGCCCGCATAGCATCCAGAGCGCGTCGTGGCCGTACTAGCCAGCGTCGCCTCCGATTCGCCGAATCGGACGAAAGGCTCGCGAGGGCAAGATCTTGGCTCTCGTCCGCGAGCCCTCCGAGGTAGACGATTCGACGCACCTGTGCGTCCCGTGCCGCGTTGCCAAAATTCCGCGCCGCTCGGCGGTCTGCGTCTTCGAAGCCGCTCGCGGCACCCATGGAGCTGGATAAGGTAGTAGGCCGTCTCTACCCCCGGAGTGCTTCGGCGAGACCTTCGCCGGTGACGGCCCCCCCCTCACGACCTCCGTTTCGGGAGCGACGCGCGAAGCAAGGTGCGCCGGAGTTCGGGCGAGGCAGCGGAGGCCATGGCCTCGCTCACCAAGAGCCCTTACAAGCCGCCCACGTAGCCGGTGGCTCCCGTGACGAGAATCAGGCGGATTGGACGTGCGGTCATCGTGGGCTGGCATCCTCCCAGAGAGAGAAGCTGGCACAGCCAGAATGTCAAAATTGGGAGAGCGTCTTGCTTCGGGGCAGCGGCGCCGGACGGCGCGACCATCAAATTCACGCCGGGAGGAACGCTCAGACCGTCGGAACGGCGGGGGAGTCCCTTGCCCGCGGGGTGCTCAATCTCGTATCCCGGCGCCCGCTCCTGGCGTCTCTACTCGTCTTTCCGGCGCGGAAGGTCGCTAGTGAGGAAACGGGATAACGATGTTGATGAGCGGCGGCGGAGGCGAATAATAAGGCTGCGGCGCGTAGACCACCGGCGGAGGGTAGTAGACGTGCTCGGGATACCCGTGCCAGTGCTTGTCGTGCCCCTTCTGTTTGTGATGGTGATCGTTACCGTGGCCGTGATGTTCGTTATCGGCCCGCGCTGGGGGAATGGCCCCGGCGGTCACGAGGAATGCGGCAGCGAGCAGTATTGCGATCGGGTTGATGTGCGGATTCGGTTTGGTGTGGTCACGTTCGCTCTGCATGATGTTCTTCTCTTTCTGAGGCGGCGCCCCGGCCGTCCAATGATGCGGCACGATCACTTGCTGGCGCGCCCTGGCCGCTTCTCATGCTTTGCAAACACCGTGTCGGCCGTCTTCTTCTGATCCGCCGACATGCTGTTGTAGAGAGTCTCGAAGGCGGGAACGAGCTTCTTGAGTCCGTCCGCGTGCGCGTCCGCCAGCTTCTCATAGGACCGGAGGTCTTCAACCGCATTCATGGCGTGAAGGTTCTCGGCCCGCTCCTTGAGAACCGCATCGATCGCCTGTGCGTTCTCTCGCATCACTTGCGCGAACTCATTCCATTGCGACTCCTGAGCGGGGGTAATCTTCAGCTTTTGGTGCAGATCTTTAATCCGCGTCTCCACCCGATCCTCGTGAGAGTGGCTACCCGGAGTCTCCTTGGTTGGGGGAGGGGCCGGTGCGGCTTCGGGCGTCGCGGCTTGGGCCAAGACTGCGGCAGTCGGGGCCGCATGCGAAGGACCAGTGAGACCTACGGCGCTTAGAAGCGTCGCAATCGCAAGAGCATGGGTCATGGAGTCAGCGCGTTGGAACATGATGCCCCCCTTTGTCAGTGGTCAGTCCGGACCCTGAAGACGTTGTCCACTGCCTACCCTCGGCGGCGGTGCCGGGGCCTGTAGCTTTTGCATCCTTTCCGGTGACGACGAACTGCGAGCCCAAGATAGCCTCGAACTCTTGAATTTCCCGGCCGCATCTCCTTGTCGACAGAACCACGCAGCCGCAATTCACTTGATCGGTGCGACACTACCGCATTCACCTTGGAGTTGTCAGGAGTTCGGCCTAGAAGACCCGTCCCTGCGTCCGGCGGTCTGCGCGATCTCGATTCACGGGGTAGTGCCCGGCGGCCGATCGAACCCACGCGCGAGGGGATCCCCCCCAAACCATCCGCCATCCCCTTCCCGTGTTCACACCCCCCTTTGGTGTCACATTAAAAGCTGACCCGCGTCATCGACCAAGATAGATACATCTTTGCGCATGACCTGATCGACTCTCACAGCAGCCCTCAACGCTCGGGGGGAGTGCAGCTGCGCGGCTACGGCGAGCGCCGCACGGCCTAGGGCTTGGGAGCGAGCAGATTGTGCATCTGCTCGCG
>Ga0310037_10000478_pt1 | contig 25937 bp, 19 predicted proteins | sample Sb_taG_11_FD_200239 | JGI IMG/M metagenome (GOLD analysis project Ga0310037, IMG submission 200239) | Peat soil microbial communities from Weissenstadt, Germany - Sb_50d_3_AS metaG (v2) (version 2) | ecosystem: Environmental > Terrestrial > Soil > Wetlands > Peat | place: Germany: Weissenstadt... | reverse complement strand
CGACGGCCGCTACCCCGACGCGTCCCGTGACTTCATCGGGCAGGGCGCCGCGAACGTGATCGCCGGGATCTTCCGCGGGATGCCGGTGGGCGGGTCCATGTCGGCCACGTCGCTGAACAAGTCCGCAGGTGCCCGGTCGCGCATCGCCCTGATGATCGCCGGCGTGGTGATGGCGGTGGTGATCCTCGCCTTCGCCGGCCTGGTCGGCCACATCGCCATGCCGGCCCTGGCCGGCCTGCTCATCCTGGTCGGCTTCCGGACCATCAAGCCGGACGATCTGCGGTCGGTGTGGAAGACCGGCACCGTTCAGAAGACGGTGCTGGCGACCACCTTCGTGCTCACCATGGTCATCCCGTTGCAGTACGCGGTGCTCGCCGGAGTGGGGCTGTCAGCGATCTTGCACGTCGTGCGGCAGTCGAACCAGATCACCATCAAGCGCTGGCGGCTCGACCCAGACGGGAACCTCATCGAGACCGACCCGCCGGCCCAGCTGCCCGCCAACGAGGTGGTCGTGCTCCAGCCCTACGGGAGCCTGTTCTTCGCCGCCGCGCCGGTGCTCGAATCACAGCTCCCCGCCCCGGCCGACGCGTCGCGCAACTCTGTGGTGATCCTCCGGCTGCGGGGACGCACCGACCTCGGCACCACCTTCATGGACGTCCTGCGCCGCTACGCCCAAACCCTCACAGCTACCGGCAGCAAGCTCGTCATCGTCTCGGCCAGCGAGCGGATCCAAGAACAGCTCCGGGTGACCGGCGTCACCGACCTGATCACCTCGGAGAACATCTACACCGGCGACGAGCGGGTCGGCGCTACCCTCAAGCGCGCCCACGCAGACGCAACAGCATGGATAGAACAGAACCAGCGCGACGCCGGGACCGATGCGCGGTGACCGCGGGGACGGCGTGAGGCTGTTGCGAGCAGCAGCTCGATGTGACGCGGTCCGTCAATGCCGCTGGCAAGCCGCTGGATCATCGCGTCATCGAGCTCATTGAGCGTCCAGCGTTTCGGCCTAGCTGCGCCCCGGCCACCAGGCGGGCGCCTCGACGGCCCCGGTCTGGACCGCGAATGCGAGCGTATCGAAGACCCTCCGGACCTTGGTGACCTTGCCGCCGCTGAGCGTCAGGAACGCGGTGCCCTCCACGTCGATCGCCCCACCACTCGCCGGCAGCTCAGGGATGTCCCCCGTGTGGGTTGCGGTGATCCGGAACTCGATCGCGATCCGGTCCTTCTCGCGGATCTCCTGGGAGAGTCTTGCTGCCAGGCCGACTTCCACTGAGGCCACCTCCTTCTGGCTGTAGCAGCCATGAGGACGTCTGGTCCGTCCTCCAAGTGTGGCCGAGACCAAGGCGGCTGGGCATTACCCGGCCCGGGTGAGGCACCAGGGTGCAGGCAGGAGAATACTGAGTTAACGCCGTGCCTAAGGTAGGGGGGCGAAATGACGCTCGAGGTTGGATCGACGCGGCATGCCGCCAGTGGCAGTGATCCAGGGCGGCCCGGCTGGGGCGAGACAGTGGAACCTGCGCCGGTGGCCACCGGTGGACAAATCGTGGGCTAATGGTGTCCGCCGGGCAGGATGAAGAGTCGCCGGGAGCCGCCGCGGACGACAAGCACGCACCGCGTGTCCGGCATGGCATCGAGGTCGCCAAGGGCAAGTATGCCGGCTCATCGGCTGAGCATCTGTGGCGTCGGCTGGACTCGATGGATTTCATCAACCGGGGCATTCTCTTCGCCGCCACGCTGTTCTTGTGCTTCTTCCCGTTCCTGATCGTCGCCAATGCCCTGGCCGGCCGGTCGGCGGCCACCGGGCTGGCCCGGCACCTGGGCCTGAACCAGCAGGCCGCCGCTGATGTCGGCGGCCTGTTCACCTCCTCGGCTGCCACCTCCAGCGCTGTCACCGGGACCGCCTGGGTGTTTTTCATCCTGGGCGGTATCGCTGCGGCGGCGGCGATTCAGGAGCTGTACGAGCGGGCCTTCGAGCTGGACCGCCGGGGGGCCCGGGACATGCTCCGTGGGCTGATCTGGCTAGCGGTGCTGGTGGGCTGCTCAGTCCTGGCCGGCTGGGCCGAGCCTGAGCTGCGCAGCGCGGGCGGCCCGGTCTTGCTCGCGGTCATCGGCCTGGTGGTATTCACCGGCTTTTGGTGGTTCACGATCTGGTTCCTGCTGGCGGGACGGATCTCCTGGCGGGACCTGTTCCCGGCCGCCGTCGCCACGGCCGTGTTCTGGGTGGGCATGGAGGCGGTCTTTGCGGTCGTCTTCTCCGGCATCGTGACCTCGGATGACAAGAAGTACGGGCCGATCGGCGTGGTCTTTGCACTAATGTCCTGGCTGATCGCCATCGGGGTGGTGATCATCTTGGGCGCGGTGGCCGGCATCGTGTGGCAGGAGCGGAACCTGTCGTTCAGGACTGCCCTCAAGAAACTGCGGCGGAACCGGAGCGCGGCGCAAACCCCGAGATCGTGACCGAGCGGCGAGCGATCCGAGCCCGCTCACCGCACCGATGATCACGGGTCGAGACAGCGCCGCCAGGTTTACCCTGCTCGGGTGATGCCCGGGCGCCACCCGCAGCGGAGGATGGGCGTGAGCGCCACGCGCACGGGAGGGCAGGTGACGTGACGATACGTCCACCGGGTATCTCAGCTCAAGAAGGCTCCGTGGTATAGCGGGCCTTAAGCCGCCGCGGCGCCCGAAGGGAGTGGCTATGACGGTGACGGATGGTAGAAGGTCTGGTGCGCGGGCGTCGGGCCGGGGTGCGGCGCGGGCTGCGGCGGTGGAGCAGCTGAGCCGGGCGGACCGGGTGGCCCGGGGCAAGGATGCCCGGGCGGTCGCCGCGCTGGATTCGCACGCCGAGTTCCGGCCGGGCCGGTCACGCGACCCGGTCGGTCTGCTGGTGGGCCAGGCGCAGTCGCGGGTGCCGGAGCTGGTGCCGGTGCGACACGGGCGGATGCTGGTGTCGGCGTTTACGTTCTACCGGGGGGCTGCGCTGCCGATGGCCGCGGACCTGGCCGGCGCGCCCTCGCCGGGGCTGCGGGTGCAGCTGTGCGGGGACGCGCACCTGTCCAACTTCGGCGCGTTCGCCTCGCCGGAACGGCTCCTGGTCTTCGACATCAACGACTTCGACGAGACCCTGCCCGGCCCGTTCGAGTGGGATGTCAAGCGGCTGGCCGCGAGCTTTGCCGTGGCCGGACGGGACAACGGGTTCCCCGCCAAGGCACGCCGCAAGATCGTCCTGGCGGCTGCCGAAGGCTACCGCACCGCGATGCGCGCCTTCGCGGAGCAGCCGTTGCTGGCGGTCTGGTACGCGCACCTGGACATCGAGCCGGCCCTCGTCGAGTTCCGGTCGCAGATGAACGCGAAAAGGTTCAAGGCCACCGAAAAGCTGCTGGCCAAGGCGCACACCAGCGACAGCACGAAGGCGCTGGGCAAGCTGACCACCGTGGCCGGCGGGCGGCGGCAGATCATCAGCGACCCCCCGCTGATCGTTCCGGTCGAAGAGGTCTTCAGCGATGTGCAGGCCAGCGCGATTTACGAGCAAATCCGCACCGTGCTGGGAAAGTACGGGCGCACCCTGCAGTCCGACCGGCGGCACCTGCTCGAGCAGTTCACCCTGGTTCAGATGGCCCGTAAGGTCGTCGGGGTCGGCAGCGTCGGCAGCCGCGCCTGGATCTTGCTGATGGACGCCGGGGACGGTGCCGAGCCATTGTTCTTGCAGGCCAAGGAGGCCCAGCCCTCCGTCCTGGCCGAGTACGCCGGGCGCAGCCAGCACGACAACCAGGGCGAGCGCGTCGTGGCCGGGCAGCACCTGATGCAGGCCCAAAGCGACATCTTCCTCGGCTGGACCCGCGCTCCCGGCCCCGATGGGGTGGGCCGCGACTTTTACGTCCGCCAGCTGCGGGACTGGAAATTCTCCTTCCCGATCGAGGCGATGATCCCCGCCGGCATGACCATCTACGCCCGGCAGTGCGGGTGGACCCTGGCCCGGGCGCACGCCCGCTCCGGTGACCGCATTGCCCTGGCCGCCTACCTCGGCGGCTCAAGCAAGTTCGATGAGGCGATCGCCGACTTCGCCGAGACCTACGCCGACCAGAACGAACGCGACTACGCCGCGCTCCAGGCGGCCGTGAAGGACGGCACGGTTGAATCCACGACGGAGATCTAAGATGACACCCCGCGCCGCGCACCCGTTCGGGGAAACGGTGGTGTCCGAGGTGACGCGAGCCCAGTGGCCAGACGCCGCGGCGCCCAGGCGCCGGCCGGGCGGATGCGCCGGGGAAGCAGGGACCGCCGGTGAGTGAGGTGGCTGCTGCCCCGGCCGATCCGGGCGCAACGATGCGGAGCAAGAGCTACCGCGTCCTGCTCGTCTTGGCGGCGCTGCTTGGCGTGCTGGTCTCGTTCGCCTCCTGGTGCTTCCTGGAACTGGTCCACTGGATCCAGCAGGAGGTCTACCAGCACCTGCCCAGCGGGCTGGGATTGCACCCTGTCCCCTGGTGGTGGCCGCTGCCGGTGCTGGCGGTGGCCGGGGTGCTGACGGCCGTCGCGGTCATCCGGCTGCCCGGCCGCGGCGGGCACATCCCCTACGAGGGGATCAAGGCGGGCGCCCCCCAGCCGGCCGAGCTGCCGGGCATCTTGCTGGCCGCGCTGGCCACCCTCGGCCTGGGCCTGGTGCTGGGACCAGAAGCCCCGCTCATCGCCTTGGGCAGCGGGCTGGCCATCCTGGCCGTGCGGCGGGTGAAAAAAGACGCCCCCGACCAGGTCATGGCGGTGCTCGCCGCGAGCGCGGCGTTCGCCGCGATCGCCACGATCTTCGGCTCGCCGGTCATCGGCGCGATCATCTTGATCGAGGCCGCCGGCCTCGGCGGGCCGATGCTGCCGCTGATCTTGCTGCCGGGCCTGATGTCCGCCGGGATCGGCTCGGTCGTCTTCATCGGCATGGGCCACTGGACCGGGCTCAGCTCCAGCGCCTACTCGCTGGGTCCCCTCTCGCTGCCCGCGTTCTCCACGCTGACCGCCGCCGAGTTCGGCTGGGCCATCGTGCTCGCGTTCACCGCCGCCCTGGCCACCTTGGCGATCATCGATCTGGCCCGCTGGTCAGCGGGTGTGGTCGCCCGGCGGCCGTGGCTGCTGATCCCGGCTGCCGCCCTGGCCGTCGGCGGCCTGGCGATCGGGTTCGCCCAGATCACCCACCAGCCCGCCGATACCGTGCTGTTCTCCGGCCAGGACGCCTTCAGTCCCCTGATCAAACAGGGCACCGCCCTGTCCCTGTCCACCCTGGCGTTCCTGCTCCTGTTCAAGGGCCTGGCCTGGAGCATCTCGCTGGGCAACTTCCGGGGCGGCCCGACCTTCCCGGCCCTGTTCATCGGCGCGGCCGGGGGCCTGCTCGCCGCGCACCTGCCGGGGTTCTCCGAGACCCCCGCCGTGGCCGTGCTGATGGCCGCCGCGGCCGTGTCCATCCTCGAACTTCCGCTGTCAGCAGTCATCATCACCCTGCTGCTGACCTCCAAAGCCGGAATCGCCGTCGGCCCGCTGATCATCGTCGCCGTCGTGGTCGCCTACCTCACCATTAAGACACTCTCCAGGACCCGCGCCGCCGCCACGCCCACCCCGCCGGCCGCTGCCCCGCAACCCGCCGCACCCTCGCACAGCACCGCAGCGGCAAACCCAGGCGACGGTCAGACATGACCACCGAGCATCATGACACCGCCACCTCGGGAGAGCGAAGGCTGCGACTGCCTGTGATCGAGATCGATCCGGCAACCTAGGCCGGCTTGTTGGCTGGCCGGCTGGAGGTCATCTGACTTACCCGTGCTGGGTGATGCACCTGATTCGCCCCTACGCGGATACTGAGCCTGCGCTGGCGCAGGACCCATTGCCGGCCGCTGCCGGCGACCTCACTAAAGCAAAGGAGACGCCATGCCGCTCGCCTCAAGTTCCTAAAGCAAAGGAGACGCCATGCCGCTCGCCTCAAGTTCCTACTCCTATCCGCTTCTGGGTGCGTTCTGGACGATCTTCATAATCTTCCTGTGGGTGATCTGGATCTGGATCCTGATCTGGGTATTCATCGACATCTTCCGCAGCCAGGACCTGTCCGGCTGGGCCAAGGCCCTGTGGTTCTTGTTCGTGCTGCTCATCCCGCTCATCGGCGTCCTGGTGTACCTGATCGCCCGCGGCGACTCGATGAACGAGCGGGCCTCGCAGCAGGCCCGGCAGCAGGACCAGGAGTTCCGCGGCTACGTCCAGGAGGCCGCGGCGGACTCACCGGCCAACACGGCGGACCAGCTAGCCAAGCTGGCCGACCTCCGCGATCGGGGAGTTATCTCCGCTCAGGAGTTCGAGCGCCAGAAGGCCAAGGTCCTGGCGGCCTGACCGGCGGGCGCACTTGTGCCACCGTGGGCGCCGGCGGCCACGGTGCGCAGGTAGCGCAGCACCGCTGGCCGGAGGGCGCTTTCCCGTGACGGCAGCTCCTTGGGAGTCCGCATCTCTCAGCCGTGCAGGCGGCCGCCGGTCCTAGCCAGAGCCCCGTGTCAGTGTGATCTCGGAAGCGGTGAGTCTGATGACAACAGATCAGGTCTTGACCGGGGTCGGCCTGATCCTGGTGCTCGCGGTCGGTTCTCAGGTGCTGGCGAGCCGCCTGAGGATCCCGGCACTGATCATCTTGCTGCCGGCTGGCTTCATTGCAGGCGCGCTCACCAGCGATGTTAACCCAGAGCTGCTGCTGGGGGCGGCGTTCCAGCCGCTGGTGTCGCTGGCGGTGGCGGTCATCCTTTACGACGCCGGGCTCGGGCTGGAGCTTAGCAAGCTGCGCGGGCACACCCGCCGCGTGGTGATCCGGTTGATCACCTGGGGAGTCGCGATCACCTGGGCGTTCGCGGCGGCGTTCGCGGCGCTGCTGCTGGGAATGTCCAGCGGGGCGGCGCTGATGACGGGCGCCATCCTGGTGGTGTCCGGGCCGACGGTAATCGCACCGCTGTTGCGCTTTGTCCGGCCGACGGAACGGCTGCGGCGGGTGCTTGCCTGGGAAGGGTCGCTGATCGACCCGGTCGGCGGCATCTTGGGGGCGGTGGTGTTCGCGGCCGTGGCGGCAGGCGTCCATAAGGGCCTGGCCTATCAGTTTGGAGAGTTCCTGATCACCGTCGGGATTGGCCTCGCCGGGGCTGTCATCGGCGTCGCGCTGCTGTGGTTCCTGCTGCGTAAGCTCCGGCTCGGCGAGGTGCTGGGCACCTCCGCCCAGCTGGCCTGCGTGGTCGGCGTGGCCGCCGCGTGCGACATAGTGCGCGAGGACGCTGGGCTGCTAGCGGCCATCGTTATGGGTCTGGCGGTGGCGAACATGGATGGCTTCGACGCCCCCGCCCGGCGGCCGTTCTTCGAGACGCTGGTGCAGCTGATTATCGGGGTGCTGTTCGTGTCCATCTCCGCTACCGTCACCCCGGCCTCGCTCAGCCATCTGGTGTGGCCGACGCTTGGGCTGGTGGCCGTCCTGGTGCTGATCACGCGGCCGCTGGTGGCATTCCTGGCCACCCTCCGGACCGACCTGACCAGGGGGGAACGTGAGCTCACCGGGTGGATGGCCCCGCGCGGCATCGTCGCGGCGGCCACCGCGTCGACGTTCTCGGCGCAGCTAGCCGCCAAGAACGTCGGCGGCGCCTCGAAGATCCTTCCGGTCACCTTCCTGGTGATCGTCGCCACGGTCGCCGTGTACGGCCTGACCGCGGTGCCGGTCGCCCGGCGGGTCGGTGTCACCCGCCCGTCCCGTACCCGGCCGCTGCTGGTTGGCGGGCAGGCCTGGGCCGTCGAGCTGGCGTGCGCCCTGGCCTCGGCGGGCCTGGACGTGCTGATGTGGGCCGGGCTCGACGAGCAGCGCGAGGCGGTCAGGCGCGCCGGCCTGGAACTGGCGCCGGGGGAGTTGCTGGCCTCGGCCACTGCCCGCGGCGCGGAGCTCGAGGGCATCACCACGGTGCTCCTGCTCACCGATGAGGACGACTTCAACGCCCTGGCCGCCGCTGAATTGGCAGGCGCTGCCGACGGCGCGGTCTACCGGCTCGGCGCCCGCCTCCCCAGCCACGGCGTGGTCGCACCGTATACCGGCGGTGAGATCCTGTTCGGCACCAGCCTGACCGGGTATCACATCAGCCACCGCTACGCCGCCGGAGCACGGATCTTCACCCGTCCGGCGGACAGCGGGATCCCCGCCGGCAGCGATCTGCTGTTCCTGGTCCGGGCCAACGGCATCCTGGCGCCGGTCACCCAGACGTCCATCCCCCCGCCGGAAGAGAGGGACACCATGATCCTCCTCAGCCCCGCGACAGCAGATTCGTAACCTTGCATGTCCCGTGAGTGATCAGATCAGCTCAAGCTGCCGGGCCCGGCGGACCGCCTCGCCACGGTGAGTGGCCGCCAGCTTGCGGTAGCTGCTCTTGAGGTGTGCCTTGACCGTGTTGATGGAGATGCACATCTCGCTGGCGATCTCAGCGGTGTTCAGCATGCCTGACACGTGCCGCAGTACCTCGCTCTCGCGTTCGGTGAGCGGTTCGACCACCAGAGCCGCGGCTTCCGGGGACAAGCCCGACCCGCCCCGGGGCTGATCATGGCGCGGGGCCGATGGGAACAGACGCCGGTGGGTGCTGGCCAGTTCAGGATCATGCCGCAGTACCGGCCCAATCCAGCCCTGCTCCAACACGAACGGCAGCCTCAGCTGCTCACGTTCGGCTAGCCGCAGCGCGTGCACGAGCGACCGGCGGCCTCGCGCGCGGTCGCCGCCGTAGTAGCTAAGCCGGGCGTCAGCCAGACACGCTTGCACGCGCACCCGTTCGGGCTCCCCGCTCCTGGCCGCTAGGACGGATGCGAGCACCAGCCTTGCGTTCTTGCCGTCCCCGGCGGCCAGCCATACGTGCGCGAGCGTGGCCGCCGCCTCTGGCGAGCTATCGCCGCCGGCCCGCTCGGCCGCAGCGGCTGCGGCCGGGGTATCGCCGGCCGCCACGTAGGCGCGCGACTCGACCAGGCACAGCCGCTGGTCGAGCCATGCCGGGACAGACCACCCAGACCGTGCCCTGGCTACCATCTGCGCGGCCGCCTCGCCGTACCCCTCAGCCAGCCCACCACACGCCGCTACGAGGCAAGCCACCGCCCCGATCAGCTTGTCCGGGCTGACACTCAGGGCGGCGTCCAGCTGCTTGAGCAGCCTGCCGGCCTCCCGCAGCTCATCTCGTTCCAGGTGCACCCAGGCGAGCGCGGCAAGCGCCGCGGGGTCCTGTTGCTGAGGAGGCGGCCGCTGCTTTTGGGCGGCCAAGGCCGCTGCGGCCTGGCCGGCCAGCTGTGCGGCACGGTGCAGCTGGCCGCGCAAGGCCTCCACCAGCGCGAGATGCCCGAGGCAGGCGGCCCGTTCGTGCTCTCCGCCCGGACCGGTCGCGGCGGCCGCACCCGCATCGAGGAAGCGGGCCGCCTCGTCGAGATGGCCCGGCCACAGCTCGACGGCCCCGCGGTCGGCCAGCACTCTCGCTCTGACTTCCGGGTGCCGGGCGAGCTTGTCCGCCGGCATCCGGCTGACAATGGCCTCGGCATCCGAAACGGCCGCCGCCGCCCCCACGAGGTCCCCGGTGCGGCGGGAAGCAGCGAGGCGGATCACCGCGGCGGCGAGCCGGCACGCGGCCTCCTGATCGGCGGGAAGGGGCGCAAGCATGCCTTCGCCGGCATCCAGCGCGGCGGCGGAGGAATCGTACCGGCCAGCGGCCAGTTCGGCCGCGGCGGCGACGAGGTACGGTTGCGGCCCCGCCCAGGCTTCGCCGGGCGGCATGCGCCGGAACTCGTCGGCCAGGGACGGGCTGCCCCGCGGCTCGATGATCTCGCTGATCACCAGAGCGTCGATGACTATGGTGGCGGCGAGCTGCCAGTCGCCGGCCTGCGTAGCGTGCTGCACCGCCGCGGTGAGCATACCGTTCCGCTCATACCACCGGGCAGCCCGCCGGTGCACAGCGGCCACCCGATCCGGCCACTCGCGCCTCAGCTTCAGCCGCAGCACCTCGGCGAGCAACGTGTGGTAGCGATACCACCCGCACCCGATCGGCTGGACAAACGCGTTCGCGCGCGCCACCGCCGGCAGAACCGCACCGGCTTGCTCGTTGCCGGTCAGTTCGCTGGCCGCTTCGGCATTGACATGCTCGAGGATGGACGTGCTCAGCAGCACTTCTCGGACCTCCGGCGACGCGCCCTTGAGGACCTCTTCCACTAGGTAGCCAGTCAGGGCGCTGTCCTCGGTGATCAGCTCCTTGACGAATTGGTCGGGGTCGGGATGGGTCTCCATCCAGATCGCGGCCAGGCGGAGGCCGGCCGCCCAGCCCTCGGTCCGCCGCGTAAGGCACTCGAGGGAATCTGCCGACAGCGAGCTCCCGTGCCGGGCCAGCAGCAGGCGGGCCTCGGCGGTGCTGAAAGCCAGGTCGCTGGCCCCGATCTCGGTCAGCTCACCGGCCAGCCGGTAGCGGTGCAGGGGCAGCAGCGGATCCACCCGGGAGGAGACCACCATGCGCAGGCCCGGCCGCGCGTTCCGCAGGACGAAGTCAAGCTCGGTCAGTACCGTCAGTTTGGTCAGGACATGGAGGTCGTCGACGACTAGTGTCACCGGCGGGTTCTGGGCAGCCAGCACCGACGCGAGCTGCAGCAGGAACATATGGCCCGCCGCCCGCCGGCGCGAAGCAGCCGACAACACCTCAGGAAGGGCGACTCCGGACCGTCCAAGTGCCGCGACGGCATAGGACCAGAAGGCGCCGGGCTGGTTGTCGAAGTCATCCAGGGAGATCCAGGCAACGGTCCCGGGTTCGGCCGCTGCCCACAGCGCCATGGCCATCGTCTTGCCCGCTCCGGGCGGGCCGGTGACGACGGTCAGCGGGCATCGCCGCGTGCCCTCGGCGATCAGCTTGGTGATCCGCGGCCGCGGCACCGCCCAGTCCGGCACACCTGGCACGGTGATCTTGGCGGTCAGGATGGGGATGCCAGCGGAAACTGCCGGCCGTCTGGCGGGGGCTGCCACCTGCCCGGCAACATCGGCCACCATCGGATCTTCCTCCTTCCCGCCGGCGGCCTGATGGCCGCTCACCGTGGGAGATCACACGTCGCGATACCCGTCACGCCTGGCCGCCGTTCAGGATGTCTCGCCCTCATCCACCACCAAACGCCAGCCAGCCAGGCTAAACATCATGCCATCGGCATTAAAAAATCCTATTGGCCTGAATTTCCGGGCTCTCGACTGCTCAGGCTCGTACGACCCGGGAAGTCCGTACCGGGCGTCCAGGCCGCGCGGGTGCTTACGGGCGACCGTCTCGCCGTACGACAGCCCAGCTCCAACATGTAGATAGCCCGAGCTCCCTCCCGGCAGGAGAGGCCGGCCTAACCGTCCAGGAGCCCCAGTTCCCGGGATCGGGTGACCGCCTGGTGGCGGGAGGAGGCGCCCAGCTTCCGGTAGATCGACATCGCCTGCGCCTTGACGGTGTGAGGAGACACAAACCGCTCGCCGGCGATCTCCGGGAACGACATGTGGGTGGCCAGCAGCGGAAGCAGGCGCAGTTCGGCGGCGGTCAAGGTGGATGCCCCGCGGCCGCCCGAACCGCGTTGCCTGGACAGCCGGGCCCGCAGCGCCTTGGCCTCGCCGACCAGGATTCCCATGCTGGGCCGCCGCCTGAGCAGCTCATCGACTTCCCGCATGAGCGTCCTGGCCCCGGCCAGGTCGGAGAGACCGAGGTGGACTCGGATGAGCTCGATCCGGAACTGGATGGACAGGTGCGGAATCGCGTAGGTCAGCAAGGGCCGCAGTTCCTGAGCACTGAGGAGGTCCCGCCGCGCCGCCGGGATGTCTCCCCGGTGCAGGGCCAGGCGGGCTTGCACCGCGCAGAGCAGAGACCACTTTTCGATCCCGGCCCGGTCCAGAACGGAGCGTGCCTGGCTGGCCAGGGCCTCGGCCTGGTCCCATCGATGGCGGTCCATCGCCACCAGGGCCCGCTCGGAGAGCGCCTCCACCAGGGTATCGGGAGCGCCGCGGTCCCCGATCCTGACGGCGTCCTCGAGGAACGCGTCGCCGCCGTCGAGGTCACCGCACAGGACGCGCGCGACGCCCTGGGCGGTCGGGACGGTCGGCGGTCTCTTGCCCGCCGCCGCGAACTTGTGTACGGCCTCGTCGGCGTCGGCGCGCATCTGCTCGACCCCCTGGCGGCATAGCGTGTACCGCAGCATGATCGCCCGCGCCTCACCGGCGGGGTCGGCGGGCCGCGAAGCGTCCTGGCATAGCCAGCGATCGACGGCATCGGCCCATCGCTCGGCCTCGGCCGGCCGTCCCGACAGCGCGGCGACGATCGAGGCGAATACGGCGGCTGTCAGGTGTCCCTCCATCCCGTCCCGGTCTTCCAGCCACCGCAACCACCGCTGAAGCGTGGTGATCCGGGCTTGGTTGTAGGTCGGAACACAGAGCCCATCGATCAGGCGGGCGGCCGCCTCGACGTCCCCGGCGGCCATGGCGTACTCCAGCGCTTCCTCGGGCAGGTCGTGGCGCTGGCACCAGGCGGCGGCGCGGCGGCGCAGCACCGGGACCAGGCCGGGCTCGGTGCGCTCGAGCTCGGCGCGCAGCATGTCCCGGAACAGGTGATGGTAGCGGTACCAGTGCCCCCGCCGGTCCAGCGGCACCAGCAGCAGGTTCGAGCCGGCCAGCTCGGCCAGGACCGCGCCGGCCCCGGGCAGGTCCAGCACCGCCTCGCACAGCGGCCCGGACATCCGCTCCAGCACCGCCGTCCGGGTCAGGAACGCCCGCTGCCGCCGGGAGATCCTGGCCAGGAACTCCGACTCGACGTATTCGCTGATGAACCGGTCGTCCCCGCCGAACGAGGCCGCCATGCCCGGCAGCGAGCCACCCTCCCGGAGGTACAGCGCCGCCAGGTACAGTCCGGCGGCCCACCCCTCGGTCCGGCGGTGCAGCTCGGCCAGCTCATCCTCGCCCAGCCTCACCTCGGCCGCCCGCAGAAGGCAGGACGCCTCCTGGCTGGTGAGCGACAGGTCACCAGGGCCGATTTCCAGGATCTGGCCGGCAGTGCGCAGCCGCGCGGTCCGCACCGGCGGCTGGTCCCGGCCGGCCAATACCAGCCGTGACCCGAGGGGCACGTGATCGGCCAGCACCGACAGGGCGGCCTGGCCCTCCCGGTTATGCAGCAGGTGCACGTCATCCAAGACCAGCGTCACCGGCAACGTGATCGACGCGAAGGCGTTGCTGAGCCGTGGCACCACCGAGCCGGGGACCGAACTGGACCGCGAGGCCAGCGCGTCGAACACCCGCTGGCCCACCGGCTCCACCGCGTCCAGCGCCTCCGCGATATAGGCCAGCAAGACCCTCGGGTCGTTGTCCGTCTCGTCCACCGACACCCACGCGAACGCCTGACCGTCGGCCTCGGCCCACTGCGACAGCAGCGTCGTCTTGCCGTAACCCGCCGGCGCGACCACGGACACGACCGGATGGGAAGTGTCTTTCGCCAGTCGTTCGATCAGGGACGACCGGCGGATGGTCCCCGGCCGCGCCAGCGGGCGCAGGAGCTTCGCCGCGATCAGGTCGTACGCCGCCCCGCCTACACGGCCAGGCCGGCCAACCCGCTCACGCACGTCGCTATAAGTCATGTCCCTCATAGTGCCAGAATCTGGCCCTCCCATGATTTCCCGAAGCCTCGTAACAGGTCAAGCACGCAATCGCGTCTGGGGCGGGGCTGGCTGGGATGACGGGGCGCGGGGCTCGTATGGTAGGTCCGGGGAGGTGGCCCGCTGGCAGCGATACCAGCTCCCGGAAACTCCGCGATGGCCCTGGATATAGATGAATCGCAGACACAGCCGGGCGGCGGTCATGGCCGCCGTAGCAGCAGGCATGCTGGTGGTGGCGGCCTGCACCGGGTCCACCAGCGGGCCGACCTCCTCGCCGGGCGGTACCTCGTCGGGTAACGTCTCGCCGGGCGCGAGCCTGGCCGCGGTCACGCCGGCGGGCACCCAGCCAGTGTCCTCGGTGGTCTGGGCCACCAACCGGGACGTGATATCGCTCGACCCTATCTTCTCAGCGGCCTATCCGGAGTACACGGCCGACTCCCTGATGTGTGAGTCGTTGCTGCGCCAGGCGCCTGACGGCTCGCTGCAGCCCGGCCTGGCCACCGTCTCGAATCCGTCGCCCACCACGATGGTGTTCACGCTGCGGCCGGGGGTGAAATTCTGGGACGGCCACCCGGTGACCTCCGCCGACATGGTGTACAGCCTGGACCGCGCGGCCGACCCCAAGCTTGGCGGGTACTACTCGGGCAGGCTGGACCGGATCGCCTCGGTCACGGCGACCAGCCCGAGCCAGGTGACGATCAAGCTGACGCAGCCCGACTACTGGCTGGAAGGAGAGCTCTCCTCGATGCCCGGGATCATCATCGAGAAGAGCTTCGCGGAAAAGGAGGGCAAGAACTACGGGACCCCGGCCGGGTCGATCATGTGCACCGGCGCGTACATGCTCAAGTCGTGGACACCGGGGGTGGGCGTGGTAACGGTCCGCAACCAGCACTACTGGAATCCGTCGGTCCACCCGCTCGTCGGCCAGATCACCCTCAAGGGCGTGCCCGACGTGACGTCGCTGACCGCGGGCTTGCTGACCGGGGCGATCCAGGGGGACTACGGCGTCGGGCTGCCCACCCTGGATCAGCTCAAGGACAGCAGCGCCGTCCGAGTGGACCTGGGCCCGGGCTGGTCGAGTGACGTGCTCGAGATCGCCAGCTTCAAGGGCGTGCTGGGCAACCTGAACGTGCGCCGCGCGCTGTCCATGGCGCTGAACCGGCAGGGCATCATCAACTCGGTCTACCAGGGCGCGGCGCAGCTCCCGAGGTGGGTGTCCAACCCGGGCACGTTCGGCTACGGCCAGTCCGTGTTCGCCCGGGCTTACGCCAGCTCGCCGGTGCTGACCCAGAACATCGCCGAAGCCAGGAAGCTGGTCCAGCAGGCCGGGGACACCGGGAAGACGATCACCTTCGGCACCACCAGCCAGCTGGCCGTGATCGCCGGGGTGACGGCCGCCTATCAGGCCGCGGCCCAGGCCATCGGGCTGAAGGTCGCGCTGAGGTCGGCATCGGCCCAGGACTTCATCGACTTCTTCATCTCCCCCCAGTTCAGGGCGGGGGTCGACGCCTTCCCGGGGGTGGACTACGGCGACTACGCCGATCCGGCGGCGCTGCTCGCCGCGTTCGACCTGCCGGGCGGGTCGGAAAACTACGACAACTTCAACGACCCGGAGATCACCGCGGCGCTGGAGCAGGCGCGCGGCACGGCCAACCCGGACCAGCGGGCGGCGCTAGTGGCCAGGGCCGAGCAGCTGACCATGCAGCAACTGCCGCGGATCCCCGACGTCGAGCCGGACACCGTGCTGGTGCTCAGCAAGACCCTGACCGGCGCCCTCTCCTCCACTGCCTACCTGTTCTCCCCCTGGGCCGATCGGCTGGGCGGGACCGGCTGAGTGACGCGCTGGCGCTTCGTCGCGCGCAGGCTGGTCATGCTGGCAGCCAGCCTGCTGGTGGCGAGCTTCGTGATATTCGCGGCGCTGTACCTGGCGCCCGGAACCCCGCTGGCCGCGCTGTCCGGCGGGCAGCCCCTGCCGCCGGGCAGCGCCCAGCTCCTGGAGCAGCGTTACCACCTGAACGAGCCGTTCCTCGCCCAGTACTGGTACTGGCTGGACAACGCGCTGCACGGGAACCTGGGGGTCTCGATCACGCTGCGGGAGAATGTGTCCACGCTGATCGCGTCCCGGATCTGGACTACCGCCGGGCTGGTCCTGTACGCGTCCGTGATCATCGTGGTGCTGGGGATCGGCCTGGGCATCGTATCCGGGCTCCGGCCCGGCCCGCTCGATGGCGGCGTGCTGGTGGTGACCGCGGTCTTGGCGGCCATCCCGGCGTTCGTCGCCGCGATCGCGTTGATCATGGTGTTCGCGGTGAAGCTGGGCTGGTTCCCGGCGCTGGGGAACGGCACCAGCCTCCTGAGCAACGTCAGGCATTTCACCCTGCCGGCTATCGCCCTGGCCGCGGCGTCGCTGGCCATCGTCGCCCGGGTGACCCGGGCCGCGGTCCGGGCCGAGGGCGACCGTGAGCATGTGCAGACCGCGGTCAGCCGCGGCATCCCGGCCCGGTACGTGATCCAGCGGCATATCCTGCGCAACGCCGCCGTCCCCATCACGACGATCACCGGGATCACGACCGCCTCGCTCATCGCGGTCGCCGCGGTCGTCGAGGTCGCGTTCAGCCTGAACGGGCTCGGCGCCTACCTGGTGCAGGCCGCAGAAGATAAGGACATCGCGGTCGTGCAGGGGATCTCGCTGCTGCTGGTCACCGCGTTCGTCGTGGTCAACCTGCTGACGGATCTGATCTGCGCCGCGCTCGACCCGCGGCTGGCACTGAGGGACGGCGCCCGGTGAGCACGGTCATGGCGGCCGCAGAGGCCTCCGCCTCCCGGCGGGGCCTCGCCCGGCTGCGCGCCACCGGCCCGGCCGGGATCGCCTCGGCCGCCGTCATCGCCGTCGCGGCGTTCGCGGCTGCGTTCGGCCCGCTGCTCGCCCCGTACGACCCCGACCTGCCGAACCTGTCGCTGTCCTGGGCCGGCCCCGTCGGCGGCCACCTGCTCGGGTATGACTTCGAGGGCCGCGATGTGCTTTCCCGGCTGCTGGCCGGCGCGCAATCCTCGATGCTCGGGCCGCTCGTGGTCGTCATCCTCAGCGTGACGGCTGGCACGCTGCTCGCGGTCACCGCCGCCTGGCGGCGCGGCGTGAGCGACACCGTCATCTCCTCGGGCCTGAACATCGTGTTCGCGTTCCCCGGCATCCTGCTCGCCGTACTCGCGGCGGCGGTCTTCGGGGCGGGCCTGCCCGCGGCGGCGATCGCGCTGTCCATCGCGTACCTGCCCTATATCGCCCGGGTGGTGCGCGGCGCGGCGCTGAAGGAACGCGGCCAGCCCTATGTCGCGGCGCTGGAGGTGCAGGGGGCGTCGGCCACCGTGATCTGCCTGCGGCACGTGGTCCCGAACATCGGGCCGCTGATCGTCGCCCAGGCCACGATCCTGTTCGGCTACGCCATGGTTGACCTGGCCGCCATCTCGTTCCTCGGCCTCGGGGTGCAGCCGCCCACCGCCAACTGGGGGGTCATGATCTCCGAAAACCAGGACGGTCTCCTGGCGGGCCACCCGTTGCCCGCGGTCGCCGCCAGCCTGTGCATCGTGACCGTGGTGATCGCGGTCAACCTGCTGGGTGAACGGCTGTTCGAGCAGGCTCAGGCGGCCCGCGGATGAGCGACCCGGTAGCCGCCGACACGCTGGCGTCCGCCGGGGCGGCCGCTGGCCTGCCGCTGCTGGAGGTGGACGGCTTGACCGTGCTGCTGGAGGTGAACGGCGCCCGACGCGCGGTGCTGCGGGATGTCTCGCTCACGCTGCGGCCGGGCGAGGCCGTGGGCCTGGTCGGCGAGTCCGGGTCTGGCAAGTCGATGACCGCCCGGGCCATGGGCAGTCTGCTGCCGCCTGGCGCCGAGATGCGCGGCTCGATTCGGTTCGGCGGTGCCGAAATCGGCCAGCTCGCCGGCGCGGATCTTCGACGGTACCGCAGCCAGGTGGCGATGATCTTCCAGGACCCGCGAGCGCACATCAACCCGGTCCGGCGCATCGGGGACTTCATGACCGAGGCGCTGCGCACCAACCATGGGGTGTCACGGCCGGAGGCGCGCCGCCGCGCGGTGGACATGCTCGCCCAGGTGGGCATCGAGGACGGAGACCGGCGGCTCCGGCAATACCCGCACCAGATGTCCGGCGGGATGCTGCAGCGGGTCATGATCGCCGCGGCCCTGCTCACCGGGCCTCGCCTGCTCCTGGCCGACGAGCCAACCACCGCGCTGGACGTCACCACCCAGGCCGAGGTCATGGCGATACTCGACCGCCTGCGGCACCAGTCCGGGCTAGCGATGCTCTTCATCACCCACGACCTGGAGCTGGCCGCCGCGATCTGCGACCGCACGGCGGTCATGTACGCCGGGCAGATCGTCGAAGTCCGCGCCTCCTCGCTGCTGCACAGCGACCCGCTGCACCCCTACACCGCCGCGCTCACCGCGGCCCGCCCGGACATCACGCAGACCACACGCCGGCTGCGCGCCATCCCCGGCCGCCCCCTATCGGCGTTCGAGGCGCCGCCGGCAGAATGCGCCTTCGCGCCCCGCTGCCCGCACGCGGCCGACGTCTGCCGGGCCGCCGGGCCCGGCCTCGTCGAGATAGACGGCGGGGTGTCTCGCTGCGCCCGTGCGCGCGAGCTTCGCGGCCGGCTCCAGGCAGTGCCCGATGGCTGAGGACAGCGGGACGCCGGTCCTCGAGGTAGCCGGACTGCGCAAGCAATTCGGCCAGTTCATCGCCGTCGACGACGTCTCTTTCGGTCTCCGCCGCGGCCGGTCGCTGGCCATCGTCGGGGAGTCGGGTTCGGGCAAGACCACGATCGCGCGGATGATCACCGGCCTCGAGCGGCCCACCAGCGGAACCATCACCGCCTGCGGGCACGACCGGTCCCGGCCGCCCCGATCCACCCGCGACCGGCGCCGGCGCGGCCGCGAGGTGCAGATCGTGTTCCAGGACCCCTACACCAGCCTCGACCCCCGCCAGAACGCCGAGGCCGCCATCGACGAGGTGCTGCGGCTGCACCACGGCTGGCCCGCCGAACGCCGGCGCGCCCGCATCACCGAACTCACCGGCCTGGTCGGCCTCGACGAACGGCAATCACGGGCCCTGCCCCGGTCGCTGTCGGGCGGCCAGCGGCAGCGGGTCGCGATCGCCCGCGCCCTCGCGGCGCAGCCCGCCGTCCTGATCCTCGACGAATCGGTCTCCGCGCTGGACATGTCCATCCAGGCCCAGGTCCTGAACCTGCTCGCCGACATCCGCGACCAGACCCAGGTCTCCTATCTCCTGATCAGCCACGACCTGGCGGTCGTGCGCCAGCTCACCGACGAGACGCTCGTGCTGCACCGCGGGACCATGGTCGAACGCGGCCCCACCGCCCGGGTACTCGACCATCCCCGGCACCCCTACACCCAGCGCTTGCGCGCCAGCGTCCCGCGGCCAGGCTGGAAACCCATGCGCCAGGCGCGTTGAATCCTCCCGCCCCGCCGGAACATCAGCGCTGCGGGCTGATCACCTGACTGCGTTCTTCCTCGGTACATCCCGGGACGAGCAGCAGGGCGCCGATGAGGAAACATATCGCGCCGATCAAGGTCTGCGTCTCGACCCGGCAGGTCCTGGCCGAGGGGCGAATGCTGGCCCGGACGCCGGTGACGCCGCGCAGGTGCGCCGCGCAAGGACGGGCGACGTTAACCGGGATTCGTTGCCGCCTTACCCGCGGCGGGTGAGGAGATCCTGCGCGCGCGCTCCGATAATGGCCTCGTGCCTGGAACGCTGCCCGATCTTGCCCGCAGGGCGACTGAGCGCTCGCGCCGGGGCCGGCCCGCGGGCCCTTTCGGACGATGAGGCGTCAGTGTCAGCGCTCCTCGTGCGCCATCTGGTCCAGGACGGCCGTGACGGCCAGCATCAGCGCGGGGTCCTGCCCGGAGGCGACCTCGACCCCGTAGGTATCAGCGACCCGGAACCACTTCTTGGACACCTCGGCCACCTGGGACCGGCCGTCCTCGATGGTGTACTCGTGGTCGAGGAGGTTGCCCTTGACCTCGAGGTCCGGGCCGTCCGCCACCTTGACGGTCCACCGGTCGCGCACCGGGGTGATCAGCGCCTTCTTCACGGTCGCGACAGTGCGCCCGCCCGGGTCCTCGATCTCCATCGTGTCCCGTACCCGGGCCACGCGCTCCTGGATTTTCAGCAGCTCCGTGCCGTGGCCGTCTTCGAAGATCAGCGTGTTGCGGACCCGCAGGGCCTTGCCGTCGACCTTGAAGACCCGCTCGCCCTGGTCGTTCTCGATCCAGTAGTCGTCGCCGATGGACACCAGCTTCTGGCGCATGCGGTAATGCGTCGCGCCGGTGCCGCCGCGGCGCTCCTCACGGCGGTCCTGCCGTCTGTCCCTGAACATATCTCCTCCTCAGGTAACTGCCTATGCCGAAGGCCCGCCCTGTGCCCGCCGAACTGCTCCTGACCAGGTGCGATGCGGCAGGCCACCTCGCCGCGGGACCAGGGCCGGCATTTACGGACATTGCCTTTCCCGCGCCGCCCGCTCTCTCCCAGGAGAACCGGTTCATCGACGGTGCGGCATCATCCCCCGCGGGTAAACCCGCCACGGCCGGAACGTGAGCCCTAGCGGGCGCAACAACCCGGGCGGGCTCGCGGGGCAGCGGCGGCCTCTGCCAGCGGGGCGGGCTCGGTGAGCAGCCAGGTGGCCTACGACGCTCCCTGCCTGGTGGTCACCATCTTCCCGCCGTTAGCGGCCGGTCAGGCAGGCATGGGGGGCGTCGCGCGGTTCCCATCAGTTGGGACTCCTGAAGCATAACGGCCCATTTTTCACACCAGCAGGAGGATGGAACTCGCACCGGTCCGAGGTGGAATGGTGCGCGACGGCAAGGGAGACTCATGAGCCCGACGGCAGGCAATCGGTGACATCCAGCCGGCAACGCGCGCAAGAGCAAGAAAATCCGCGAACGGGAGAACGCATGTCAACGCAATTCGTCAGATACACGCCCGACATCGAAGCAACCGATCCGTATTTCGATGAGAACTTGCAGATCGTGATCGGCAAGATAGAGAAATACATTGCCGGATCGGTGACCACGGAAGGCGCCGGCCGCGCCGTCCGTGACGCGCACGCCAAGGGATACGGGGCGGTCAAGGCAGAAGTCGAGATCCTCGGCCGGTTGCCCGCGGAGTACGCGCAGGGTATCTACGCGGTACCCGGAAAGCACGGCGCTCTCATCCGCTTCTCCAACGGGCAGCCGCACCCTGGACCCGACATGCTACTCGGCCCGGTGGCGGGAATGGCCCTGAAGATCTTCGACATCACCGGCCCGACCCTGCTGGAGGACGAGCCTGACACCGGCACCTTCGACTACGCCACCATCAACGCGCCTGTCTTCTTCTGCAACACCGTCGAGCACTACCTGTTCATCAACGACCTGTTCATCGAGGCAGGACAGTACTTCTCTCAGGGGCGCCCAGGCCAGCACCGCTTCTTCCGTGACTGGGTAACGGGAAAGGGCACCCTAGATGAAGACCAGTGGGCCTGGGAGGAGCTTTTCGCGTTCGTCAGCCTGGCGCAGATCCGCCCCGTGAACCTGCTGCTATCGAACTACTGGACGATGGGCGCAGTCCGGCACGGTGACTACGTTGCCAAGATCCGTATCGCCCCGGTACCCGGGTTCGCCAGCAGGGTTGCCCGGCCTACTCTCGATCTGGCGTCGGCACCGGAGGTATTCCGTCCGGCCCTGGTAGCTGAACTGCGGGAACGCCCCTTTGAATTCGACATTCAAGTCCAGCTGTGCGCTGATATCGACCGGATGCCGGTCGAGGACGTTACCGTCGAGTGGCCGGAGCAGTTGTCCCCGTTCGTCACGGTGGCCAAGGTCCGCATCCCGCAGCAGGACATCTCGGGTGACGACAACCTCGAGAAGATGGACGCGCTGTCCTTCACACCGTGGCGGGTAACAGCAGAACACTCCCCCCTCGGCAATATCATGCGGGCCAGGAAAGAGGCCTACCGCCACGCGTCCGTCCTTCGCCACACGCTCAACCATCAGCAACGCAAGGAGCCCAGCAGCGCCGACGAGGTGCTGCCCTAGCCTCGATGATCCACGTCCGGGAGGACCTGGGTGGGAAGGCCGGTCGATCGACTACTCCGGTCCGGGTGATGTCCCTGGCGGGTTTGGGGCGATGCTCGTATTACCCGGACTGCGCGCAGGTCAAGACGATGACGCGTGCAGCATCGGGACGCCTTCGGTCGGGGTGAGACGGGAGGAACGGCCGTACTGCTGCTTGACCTTGTCCTGATCGGCCTGGCGATAGCACTCGACCCCCTGCCGCTGACGGCATTCACCGTGGTGCTGCCCTCCAGCCGCGGGGTGCGAAAGGGCGCGGCCTTCGTATTCGGGTGGCTGGTGTCGCTGGCGATCGTGGTCACGGTCACCGTGCTCGGTACGGGCAATAACCCGCCCGAGCCGAACACGGCACCGTCCCTGGCCCAGCTCGCGGTGAAGATCGCGATCGGAGCCGGCCTGGTCGCGATCGCGATCCGGCACCGCCGTCGGATGGGGCAGCCGAAGCCGCCGAAGAAGCCGCCGAAGTGGCAGGCGCAAGTGGACACCATGTCCCCGTGGTTCGCGATGGGCCTCGCGCCAGCCCTGCAGCCCTGGGGCCTGATCGGCGCGGGCGCGGCCACCGTGGTGGGGGCCAAGCTGGCCAGCTGGGAGAGCTACCTCGCGCTGTTCGGATTCTGCGTCCTGGCTTCGTCGTCCTACCTGGCCATGGAGATCTACGCCGGTTTCCGGCCCGGCCAGAGCCAGGCGTTCCTGGCCAGGTTCAGGACCTGGATGAACACCCGCACCGACCAGGTGATCATCGTGGGCAGCCTGATCCTGGGTTGCTGGCTCATCGCAAGCAGCATCTACTTGATCGTCAGCTGAGACTGTCGTCGATCTCCGTAGTATGCGAGCTGCGCATTCTGCCTGAATCGCGGGCATGGATCCAAAGACCACCCGCTGCTGGGCAGACACCTGGTTGCGGGCCTGGCCGCTGCGCGACGTCGAGGCTATCGCCGCGTTCTATGCCGATACGGCCGTGTATCGCTCGCCCGCGTTTCGCCAGGCGTGCTGGCCGGGTCCGGCGGCTCTAGGCTGAGCGTGGCGATCAGCCGGGCCTTGCGGTCGCCGCGGTGGTCCTTGAGGGTCTTGCCGGACCACTTGCGGGAGACCGGTACCCGGCGGCCCGCGTAGCCGAGGTGCCCGGGCCGGGGCGATCGCGGCCAGTGAAGTGCCGCTATTACCCGGTTTGGGTGATGACTCCAGAGAGGCCGATCTGGCGGTGCTTCTCGCCGAGTCGCATGTGGAATTCGAGATCGAGGATGACGGCTCCGAGCTCGAAATCGAGCTGACCTGGTAGTCGGCAGGGCGTTGGGGACACCGCTCCCAAGGCTCGTGTCGCGCCAAGCAGGCCAGGCACCGGCAGGGCCAGCAGGAACATCGCTCCTGGCAGGCCCGTCTCCGGCGCCACCGACCTTCCAAGGGCTGGCCGAGAGGTGACCGCGAACCCCCACGCCATGATCCGGAAACTGTACGGAACGATCTTTGCCACGACCCCAGGCGTCTACCACGTGCAACCAGGTCAGCGGCGCAAGTTCGCCCTGTCAGGGTTCTTGTGATGGTTCAGTCGTCGATCTGCTGCCAGACGGCCTGCTCGTCGTGCTCCTCCCAGCCCGCGCCTGGCAGCGCGACGGCCCAGCTCGTCCATGTCCCGGCCGGCCGGGCCGGGGCGGTCCTGACTTTGGCGCGGACGACCATGCCGGGCGTGAGCTGCACGGGGCAGCGCAGCGGGGCCGTCGTCATCCCCCAGTGCGTCGGTGCATCGCCGGGTCCCACCGACAGCGAGATGCCGGGCGCGAGCTCGGCGCTGAACCACAGGGCGAGCGCGTTCGCCGTTCCGTGCTCGCGGACAGGCAGCAGCGTCTCGGCTTCGTGCGGCGCCTGCGCCTGCTCCAGCGGGATCAGCTCCGCGTCCGTCGCCCACAGCCGGCCCGGCCCGGAGCGCCTGTCACCGGCCGCGAGGTGCCGGAAGGTGCCGGAATAGAAGATCTCGTTGACCGTCATCTCGGCCAGGCCATCGAGCTTGAGGCCGTACGGGTTATCCCGCAGGAACCGCACCATCTCCCCGCTGTACCGGTCCTCGACCAGCGCGGTCCACGCCGTCACCAGGCGCGGGATCATGACCCCGCCCGGCTTGAGCCAGCGGTCACGGGCGGCGATGACCGGACCGAGCATCCCCTCGTCGATCCCGAACCCGCCGAGCCACTCCGAGACGATCACATCGACCCGTCCCGGCAGCTCGATCTCCATGACATCACCGTGGAACACCTGGACGATCTCCGCGACCCCGTTCGCGGCGGCCAGCTCCTGCGCCACGGCGGCGACCGTCGTCCGCTCCACCGCGTAGACGCACGCAGCCCCGGCCCGCGCCGCGAACAAACTCAAGATGCCGCTTCCGGCCCCGACGTCGAGCACGACGTCACCGGGGCGCACCACCGACTCGATCGCACGCCGGAACGCCTCGGTGCGAACCCGGTCGCGGATCATCGTCCGGTGCACCTCAAGCTCGGCATACATCGGGTCCGGCGGGTTCCTGATCGGCGTCCGCACGCATGCATTCTAATGACTGCTGCTGTCCTGACTTCGCACGCCGACGGCCAGGTTCTGCTAGTACGAACGGACGGGGAGGAATTCTCGATGGGGATTCACGCGGCGGACACGGCGCCGGGCGCTCATTGCCGAGGGCAATGGCTCACCACGAGGAACAACAAGGCCACGGAACACTACCCCGCCGAATGGCTGCCCATCCAATCCTTGCCGCCACGACGCCCGAGGTGCTCCACCCAGCGCCGAGGCACGGTCCGGGGCCCCGGACGCCGCAGAGCCCCCAGGCTGCGGCCCGTGAACCGAGCCCAGCGTGGCCAGGCAGCGGCCGGGTGGACGGATCGAACAACCGCTCGGCCGCGAAGCTGGCCTCCCTGACGCAGCCTGACCGTCGCCCGGTCCCATGTGGCAAGGGCTCTAGAAGGATGATTCCCCGGTCTTTAATCCTTTGCGGGGGATGCAACCCGCCCCGTTACGAGGTCGACTGGTGCCCGACGGCGAGCGGAGGTCTATGGGCCAGGGCCGCACGTAGCCGGATGTGTCTTCGGAAAGACGGGAAGGGGTTCTCCATGGGATTCAGGCGACGGACACGGCGGCGGGCGCTCATTGCCGGGGCGGTTGCCGGGGGGGCGGTAGCTCACCACGAGGCCAAGAAATACGGGGAACAGGAGCCGGCATACGACGACCAGGCGGCGGCCGACGACTACCAGGACCAGGCGGCGGCCGACGACCAGCAGGACCAGGCGCAATATGTGCCGCCTCCGGCGGACCCTGCCGACGAGCTCGAACACCTCGCGCAGTTGCACACCTCGGGCGTGCTGACAGACGAAGAGTTCACGGCGGCCAAGGCGAAGATCATCGGGTCGTGAACGCACGCCGGAGTCCCAGACGACGTCGGACAGATCGGTTACGAGAGGGACGGCAATGACTGAATCGCGCAAAGACGTGCTATTGAAGGCGCTTGAGGCCGAGGTCGGCGGCGCATCAGTGGATCTGGGCGCCCTGTTCACCAACGATGTCGTCGGCTGGTCGCCGTACGCGACCGTGTCAGGGCTGGCAGCGCTCGCTGACCTGGCCGCCCTGCGTGAAGAAGCGTTCTCCAACGTCGTCATCATGGTCCGCGGACTCGACGAAGTGGGCAACAAGGCGTTCGCCGAATGGCTCATCGAAGCCGATCACACCGGGCCACTTGTCCTCAGCGAGGATGCAGTGCTGGAAACAACGGGACGGCATGTCAAACTGGCCGGCGTCACCGTGGCCGACTTCCGCGACGGGAAGATCCGGTCGTACCGGACGTACTTCGACGACGCCTCGCTGATCGAGCAGATCGCCGGCGTCTGACGAGCCGGCCGCTGTGGAGTTCCACGTCGAGGACCATCCCGATCCGCTCGACATCGAAGTCCTCGAAGCGCAGATCCGTCGTGAGGCGTCCGCCGCCATGGGACTCGGCGACGAAGTCGACCTGGCGATCTTCGTCCGCGACGCTGGCAGGGTCGTCGCCGGTATCAGCGGATGGACCTGGGGCGACTGCTGCGAACTGCAGAGCCTGTGGGTGGAGCCCAGTCTTCGGGGGCGTGGGCTCGCGACGCGGCTCATCGCCGCCGCCGAAGCCGAGGC